>ERZ887849.34-NODE-34-length-124997-cov-18.978062_pt1 | contig 124997 bp, 120 predicted proteins | sample MGYA00521267_ERZ887849 | MGnify/ENA primary metagenome ERZ887849 (study PRJEB32303, sample SAMEA104408601) | aquatic metagenome | biome: Brackish water; feature: Pelagic; material: water | place: Baltic Sea | collected 2014-06-06T16:11:00 | depth 2,863 m ...
AGCCTGCTGCCAAGGCAGCTCCAAAGGCTGCCCCTAAAGCCGCCGCAAAGCCAGCGACCGAGAAGGCTGCACCTGCAAAGGCCGCACCGGCGAAAGCCGCTGCAAAGCCTGCTGCTAAGAAGCCAAGCGAGCCTAAGGAGAAGTCACAGATTCTGCGTCTTCACCACCTTCGCCCAGCACCTGGTGCGAAGAAGGACAAGACTCGTAAGGGTCGTGGTGAGGGATCTAAGGGTAAGACTGCGGGTCGCGGAACTAAGGGAACTGGTGCTCGCACCACAACCCGTCTCGGCTTTGAAGGTGGTGGCGTGAACCTAGTTATGCGCACACCTAAGCTGCGTGGTTTCAAGAACCCATTTAGGGTCGAGTACCAGGTTGTAAACCTGGACAAGCTCGGCGAGCTGTATCCAAAGGGTGGCAAGGTCACAATCGATGATCTAGTTGCTAAGGGTGCAGTCCGTAAGGGTGAGCCTGTGAAGGTCCTTGGCAATGGTGATGTCTCGGTTAAGCTAGAGGTCGCTGTCGACAAGGTATCCGAGTCGGCCAAGACCAAGATTGAGGCTGCCGGAGGCAGCGTCAACGCCTAGTCAGAACTAGGGGAGGTATCAGGTGTTTCAGGCAATAGCTCGCGCGTTCCGCACTCCGGACCTGCGCAACAAGCTTGCGTTTACGCTGGGAATGATTGCGGTATTCCGTTTGGGATCCTTCATTCCATCGCCGAACGTGGACTACACCAACGTTCAGCAGTGTCTAGCGCAGTCCCAGAGCACCTCTGGCCTCTACGAGCTTGTGAACCTTTTCTCGGGTGGAGCACTGCTCCAGCTCTCGATCTTCGCGCTGGGAATCATGCCGTACATCACGGCTTCGATTATCACCCAGCTGCTGAGGGTCGTTATCCCGAGGTTTGAGGCACTTCACAAGGAGGGCCCAGCGGGTCAGTCCAAGCTCACCCAGTACACCCGTTACCTGACCATCGCTCTTGCGCTGCTTCAGTCAACGACCCTGATTACGGTTGCGAGACAGGGCGCTTTGTTTGGTGCCGACTGTACGCTGCCGATCCTGGTTGACACCGGACCGCTTTCAATCACCCTGATGGTCATCACAATGACCGCAGGTACTGGTCTGATCATGTGGATTGGTGAGCTAATCACCGAGCGCGGTGTTGGTAATGGCATGTCGCTACTTATCTTCACCTCGATTGCATCGACCTTCCCAGCATCGCTTTTGCAGATTCTGCAGACCAGGACCATCGAGATCTTCGTCATCGTGATGGCAGTTGGCTTCTTGATCGTTGCACTTGTGGTTTTGGTTGAGGAGTCGCAGCGCAGGATTCCGGTTCAGTACGCAAAGCGCATGGTGGGTCGCAAGGCTTACGGTGGCCAGTCCACCTACATCCCCGTGAAGGTAAACACCGCTGGAGTTATCCCGGTTATCTTCGCCTCCTCGATGCTCTACCTCCCAGCTCTGCTCGCGCAGTTCAACCAGCCAGACCCAACCACAGGCCAGGTAGCTCCTTGGGTGACGTTTATCTCTACCTACCTAACCGCAGGTGACAACCCGCTCTACATGGCCGTTTACTTCCTGCTCATTGTCGGGTTCACATACTTCTACGTCGCCATCACCTTGAACCCTGAGGAGATCAGCGACAACATGAAGCGCTACGGAGGCTTCATTCCTGGTATTCGCGCAGGTCGTCCGACCACCGAGTACCTCGAGTACGTCATCAGCCGCATCACGGCTCCGGGTGCAATCTACCTGGGTCTCATCGCACTGATACCGCTGGTTGCCTTCACCGCTATTGGAACCAACCAGAACTTCCCGTTCGGCGGTACCTCGATCCTCATCATCGTCGGTGTTGGATTGCAGACCGTGAAGCAGATCAATGCGCAGATGGAACAGCGCAACTACGAGGGTCTACTGAAGTGATCCGCATACTCTTGATCGGCCCTCCGGGAGCTGGCAAGGGAACCCAGGCAGCACTGCTGGCGCAGCACTTCGGGATTCCAGCCATCTCCACCGGAGACATCTTCCGTGAGAACGTCCGCAACGAGACCCCGCTTGGTCTCGAGGCAAAAGCCTTTATGGATCGTGGCGAGTATGTTCCAGATTCTCTGACCAATGCGCTGGTGCGCGATCGCCTAAACCAAGAAGATGCAGTAGCGGGCTTCCTACTGGATGGCTACCCAAGAACTATCGACCAGGTCGAAGAGCTTGACGACATCCTCGAGGAAACCGAGAAGAAGCTTGATGTCGTTGTCCAGCTAACCGCAGACTCCGAGGAGCTTCTCCGCAGGCTCTCAGGCAGGGCACAGGAGCAGGGTCGCAGCGATGACACCCCAGAGGTCATAAAGCGCAGGCTTGATGTCTACGAGGAGCAGACAGCGCCGCTAATCGATATCTACGCCTCACGCTCTTTGGTTGCCAAGGTCAATGGATTGGGTGAAATTGCCGATGTCACAAACCGGATCATTGAGGTCCTGGATGCCCGCGGCCTAGTTTCCTAATGCGAAAGCGCTTCGAACTCAAAACCGATGACGATATCCGCAAGATGCGGGTTGCTGGACTACTTACAGCCAAGGCTCTAGGTGCTGTTCGGGACGCTGTCAGGCCAGGCGTCACCACCTTGGAGCTCGATCAAATCGCAGAGCAGACCATCAGAGACGGCGGCGGAATCCCAAACTTTCAGCTAGTCCCTGGCTACTACCACACCATTTGCGCGTCAATAAACTCCGCGGTTGTCCATGGCATCCCTTCAAATCGCAAACTTGAGGCAGGGGATTTGCTTTCGGTGGACTGCGGAGCTGAGGTGGATGGCTGGAACGGAGACAGTGCATTTTCAATTGTCGTTCCAGGTGATACCTCAGAGCTTGCTGTTCAACGTCAGGTTCAGTCCGATGTCTGTCAGGGGTCACTCTGGGCCGGGATTGCCGCCTTTGCCGGAGCATCAAGGCTCAACGAGGTAGGCATTGCCGTTGAGCAGCACATAAAGTCAAAGGGCCCCTACGGCATCTTGCAGGAATACATCGGCCACGGCATCGGCAGGACCATGCATGAGGATCCGGCCGTGTTCAATTACCGCACCAAAGACGCCGGACCAAAGGTCGAGGCGGGGATGTGTATCGCGATTGAACCAATGATCACCGCAGGCGATCAGCAGACCTTTATTCAGGACGATGATTGGACCGTTGAGACCATGGATGGCTCGGACGGAGCCCACTGGGAACACAGCGTTGCAAGGCACTCTGGCGGCATCTGGGTACTCACCGAAGTTGATGGTGGGAAAGAGAAGCTCGCCCCCTTTGGAATTACCCCAATTTCTTTGGATTAGCCACTAGCATTCGCCCAAGTTTCCCCCTAGTATTGTCCCTTGGCGTTTCTTACGTGAAAAACCTTTCTTTTCGTTGGGCTTTCGCGTGTTCGTGACGCTAAAAAGTAGTGAAGTGAGTGCATGGCCAACAAAGACGGCGTAATCGAGATCGAGGGTTCGGTCGTTGAGGCGCTCCCGAACGCAATGTTTCGGGTAGAGCTAACCAACGGACACATAGTTTTAGCCCACATCTCGGGAAAAATGCGACAGCACTATATCCGCATCCTCCCGGAGGACCGCGTGATTGTTGAGTTGTCGACCTACGACCTGACCCGAGGCCGCATTATCTACCGCTACAAGTAGAAAGAAAGATCATGAAGGTTAACCCGAGCGTCAAGAAGATTTGCGACAAGTGCAAGATCATTCGTCGTCATGGCCGCGTAATGGTGATTTGCGAGAACCCTCGTCACAAGCAGCGCCAGGGCTAGGCCAGCAGCACCCAACAACTAAATAGCAATAGGGCAGCACAGAGCGAAAGCTAACCCCCGGTAGAAGGCCGGGGCCCTCTCCGCCAGAGCGGGATTGTGATGCCGAAGACCTTCTAAAACATGGAGAGCAATCAAAAATGGCACGTATAGCAGGAGTCGATATCCCTCGCGAGAAGCGAGTGGTTATTTCACTTACCTACATTTTCGGTATTGGCCGCACTCGCTCAAGCGAGATTCTGAAGGCCACCAAAATCTCAGAGGACATCAGGGTCAAGGACCTAACAGACGACCAGCTGGTCGCGCTGCGTGATGTCATTGAAAAGGACTACAAGGTAGAGGGTGATCTTCGCCGTGAGGTCGCAGCCGACATCCGCCGCAAGGTCGAGATTGGCTCCTACGAAGGAATTCGCCACCGCAAGGGACTTCCAGTCCGCGGTCAGCGCACCAAGACCAACGCAAGAACCCGCAAGGGTCCGAAGCGCACGGTCGCCGGCAAGAAGAAGGCAGCCCGCTAGTCGCGGCAGGAAGGTCTAGGACTAAATAATGGCAACCCCTAAGGCAACCGCGGCGGCTAAGAAGCCTCGCCGCAAGGACAAGAAGAATGTGCCAGCCGGTCAGGCTCACATCCGCTCAACCTTTAACAACACCATCATCACCATCACCGACCCAACCGGTGCTGTGATTTCATGGTCCTCCTCCGGCGATGTCGGCTTCAAGGGATCGCGTAAGTCGACTCCATTTGCTGCCCAGATGGCTGCCGAGAACGCTGCCCGCAAGGCTCAGGAGCACGGACTGAAGAAGGTCGATGTGTTCGTAAAGGGCCCAGGCTCCGGTCGTGAGACCGCGATCCGTTCGCTACAGGCCGCAGGCCTAGAGGTCGGCTCAATCTCCGACGTCACCCCACAAGCTCACAACGGCTGCCGCCCTCCAAAGCGTCGCCGCGTCTAACAAAAAACTTAAACCCACAGATTCGGTCAGCCCAACCGGATCAAGCCCCGACGAGTATCAAATAGCGGGTACTCAGACGAAAGGAACCAAATAGTGCTAATTGCACAGCGCCCCACCCTTCACGAAGAAGTAATCAGCGACAATCGTTCACGTTTTATCCTGGACCCACTGGAGCCAGGCTTCGGCTACACCCTAGGAAACTCCCTCCGCCGCACCCTGCTCTCCTCGATTCCAGGTGCAGCGGTTACCAACATCCGAATTCAGGGCGTTAGCCACGAGTTCTCCACCATCCCCGGTGTGAAAGAGGACGTTGTTGAGGTAATCCTGAACATCAAGAACCTCGTTGTCTCCTCGGAGCACGACGCCCCCGTAGTTGCTCACCTGTCCAAGTCCGCTGCCGGTCCCGTCACCGCAGCCGACATTCAGGTTCCAGCAGGTGTCGAGGTTCACAACCCAGACCTAGTTCTCGCGACCCTGAACACCAAGGGCAAGCTGGAGGTTGAGTTCATCATTGAGCGTGGCCGCGGCTACGTCCAGGCAAGCCAGAACCGCAACCCTGATGCAGAGGCTGGAGTAATTCCGGTTGACTCCATCTACTCCCCAGTACTCAAGGTCTCATACCGCGTCGAGGCAACTCGTGCCGGTGAGTTCACCAACTTCGACAAGTTGGTCGTTGACGTCGAGACCAAGAGCTCAATGGCCCCTAAGGACGCGGTTGCTTCAGCAGGCGCCACCCTGGTTGAGCTGTTTGGCCTTGCCAAGGAGCTAAACGAAGAGGCCGAGGGTATCGAGATTGGTCCAGCTCCAGTCGAGCTAGCCGCCTCGAACGAGCTCTCCACCCCGATTGAGGACCTGGACCTAACCGTTCGCTCCTACAACTGCCTCAAGCGTGAGGGCATCAACACAGTTTCCGAGCTCATTGCACTGAGCGAGGATCAGCTAATGAACATCCGTAACTTTGGCTCGAAGTCTGTCGATGAGGTTCGCGACAAGCTCACCAGCATGGGCCTACGTTTCAAGGATGCCGTCCCAGGCTTCGACTCCGCATACTTCGGTGGCGGCTTCGACGAAGACCAGATCTAAGTAGCGCAAGGAGAAACAAATGCCTACCCCAACAAAGGGCCCACGTCTCGGAGGCGGACCAGCTCACGAGCGCCTAATGCTAAACAACATGGCAACCAGCCTGTTCAAGCACGGCAAGATCACCACGACCGAGACTCGTGCCAAGCGTCTACGTCCGATTGCTGAGCGCCTAGTGACCTTTGCAAAGCGTGGCGACCTCGCCTCGCGTCGCAGGGTCATGCAGCAGATTCTCGACAAGACCGTGGTTCACCAGCTATTCGCTGAGATTGCACCTCAGGTGCAGGACCGCCAAGGCGGATACACCCGCATTGTCAAGCTCGGCTACCGCAAGGGCGACAATGCCCCGATGGCAATGATCGAGCTCGTTCTAGACCCAGTAACCCCAAAGCCAAAGGCCAACAAGGTCAAGCTCACCAACAACGTTGCTACCACTGCACCGGCTGAAGAGCCAGTAGCGGAAGCGGTTGAGGAGCAGATGGAGGCTGTTGCGGAAGCTCCTGCCGAAGCACCAGTTGAAGAGACCGCTGCAGCTGAAGCTCCTGCTGAGGATGCGCCAGCAGAAGAGGCTCCTGCAGCCGAAGCTGAAGCACCTGCTGAAGAGGCCCCTGCTGAAGAAGCAGCAGCTGAAGAGCCTGCTGCAGAGGCAGCAAGCGAAGAGGCTCCTGCTGAGGAGGCAGCTCCTGAGGAGCCTGCAGCCGAGGAAGAGCCAAAGGCCTAAACAGGATCAATTCATGAGTACGCCCGCTGGTTTGCCCGGCGGGCTTACTCGTTTCCGGATCAACCTCGCCTATGACGGCACGGATTTTGTGGGTTGGGCCAAACAGCCTGGACTGAGAACTGTTCAGGGTGAACTGCTAAGTGCCCTGAGCACAATCTTTGGACCCAGCGCTGATGATTTTGGGATGCGGGTTGCTGGCAGGACCGATGCCGGCGTGCACGCAGGGTTTCAGGTTTGCCACATCGACATAACTCAGGAGCAGCTGGTTCGGCTCGGAAGAGCTCCATTTTCGGCTTCGCGGCTGGATGGTTTGTTGCCAGAGGATGTCGCGATAATTGAGATTCTTGAGGCGCCTAATGGTTTCGATGCCAGATTTAGTGCAATCGGCCGCACCTACCACTTCGGCATAGCCGATCCAGCCTGCAAACCAGATCCAAAGCAGGCTAGGTATGTCCTTGCTGTTCCCAGAAGACTCGATGAGACGCTGATGGATGCGGCAGGTAAGTCGCTGGTTGGGCTTCGAGACTTTGGTGCTTTTTGCAAGCCCAGAGAGGGCGCAACCACTATCCGAGAGCTCAGGCAGCTGAGTGTTTTGCGGGAGCAGGATGGCCAGCTCTTGGTGACACTTAGTGCAGATGCCTTTTGTCACAACATGGTCAGGTCCATTGTTGGGGCCTTGATTGCGGTGGGCGAGGGAAGGCTTTCCATGGACGAGTTGGCTGAGATTACCAAGGCCGCAAAAAGAACCAGCAAGTTCAAGGTTGTTGATCCTCGGGGGCTGTCCTTGGACGATGTTCAATACCCCGAAGACGATCAGCTTGCAGCGCAGGCGGAGAAGGCTAGAAACCTGCGTTCAGACGAGGATATTTCTGTTTGACCATGGGGTTCAAAACCCCTAGACTTGCTCCTTGGTTCGGCTTTGCCGAGCGGTTTGAAACCGCATAAGTCTGCGGAATCACTCAAAAAGAAACTACGAGGTAATTTAGCGTGCGTACTTATTCGCCAAAGGCCAGCGAGCTGAGCCACGAGTGGCTAGTCATCGACGCCACCGACGTGGTGCTAGGACGCCTAGCATCCCAGGCAGCCACCCTGCTGCGCGGCAAGCACAAGCCAACTTATGCAAACCACATGGACAACGGTGACTTTGTAATCATCATCAACGCCGAGAAGGTTGCGCTTACAGGTTCCAAGCTGACCCAGAAGATGGCCTACCGCCACTCCGGTTACCCAGGTGGTCTAACCGCTACCAGTTATGCAGAACTACTCGAGAAGAGCCCAGAGAAGGCTGTCGAGAAGGCTATTCGCGGCATGCTTCCAAAGAACTCTCTCGGGGACCAGATGCTGAAGAAGCTCAAGGTTTACTCCGGCAGCGAGCACCCACACGAGGCGCAGCAGCCAAAGACTTTCGTTATCGATCAGATTGCCCAGTAAGGAAAAGAACTTGGCTGAAAACGACGTAGTAGAGACCCAGGCGACCGAGGCAGAGGCCGAGGTCACCACCTACAGCACCGAGAGTGCTCCGGTTGAGAAGAAGGTTCGCTCTCGTGGCGAGCTAACCCAGCCAGGCGCTGGCACCGGTCGCCGCAAGGAGGCTGTCGCCAGGGTTCGAATCGCACCTGGAACCGGCAAGATCACGGTAAACGGCCGCACCTTCGAGGACTACTTCCCAAACAAGCTTCACCAGCAGCTAATCACCGACCCGTTCAAGGTTTTGGAGCTGCAGGGCGCCTACGACGTAGTTGCTCGTATCGATGGTGGTGGCATTGCAGGACAGGCCGGAGCGCTTCGTCTCGGCATCTCCCGTGCACTGAACCAGATCGACGCTGACAACAACCGTCCGACGCTGAAGAAGGCTGGATTCCTAAGCCGCGATTCTCGTGTAATCGAGAGCAAGAAGGCTGGACTCAAGAAGGCTCGCAAGGCCTCCCAGTTCTCCAAGCGTTAAGCTTCCGCCATGGCCAGGCTTTTTGGCACCGATGGCGTTCGCGGCACAGCGAACAAAGACATCACCGCTGACTTTTCGCTGCGCCTGGCTCAGGCGGCCGCGGTTGTCTTGGCAGCTGGGGCCAGAGAGCGTGGAGAACGCCCGAGGGCGGTAATCGCTAAGGACCCAAGAGTCTCCTCAGATTTCATTTCGGCAGCTGTTTCAGCAGGCCTTGCATCCTCCGGTGTTGACGTCTTTGATGCGGGTGTGATTCCAACCCCAGCCTGCGCTTACCTGACGGCCGATCTTGGCGCTGACTTCGGAGTCATGATTTCGGCAAGCCACAACGCTGCACCTGACAATGGCATCAAGTTTTTCTCTCACGGTGGCCACAAGCTCCCAGACTCACTAGAAGACGAGATTGAAAGCGCCATGGGCCAGAGCCTCACTCCACTGGGTGGCGAGGTTGGCAAGGTGACCAGGTTTGCAGATGCGGAGGATAGGTACCTCGTGCACCTCCTCGGCACACTTGAGACCAAGCTCGATGGCATGAAGGTCGTTGTTGACTGCGCACACGGCGCAGCCAGCGCCATATCTCCTCAGGCCCTCAGTGATGCGGGCGCGAAGGTGGTCGTTATTGGGGCTGACCCAGACGGCACCAACATAAATTCCGGTTATGGCTCAACTCATTTGTCTGCCCTGCAGGCTGCCGTGGTTGAACACGGAGCTGCTCTTGGTATTGCCCACGATGGCGATGCCGATCGCTGCCTCGCCGTTGACGAAAGCGGTCGGGTTATCGATGGTGATCACATAATGGCGATTCTTGCCCTTGCCATGAAGGACTCCGGGAAACTCAGCCGGGACACTCTTGTCGCAACTGTCATGTCAAATCTTGGGCTCAAGGTAGCCATGAAAGAGGCGGGCATCAAGATGCTTGAGACCGCGGTTGGTGACCGCTACGTACTCGAAGAGATGCGCTCCGGCGGCTACGCACTTGGTGGCGAGCAGTCCGGGCACATCATCTTTAGTCAATATGCGACCACCGGAGACGGCGTTCTCACAGGTCTGCAGCTAGCGGCCAGAATGGTGGAGACTGGCAAGCCCCTAAGTGAGTTGGCATCAGTGATGGATACCTACCCACAGGTTCTCATCAACGTGCCAGATGTCGACAAGTCCGCTCTTGCAGGCAATCCGGATCTGGCAGAGCTTGTGGACCAGGCAAAGGCGGAGCTCGGAGAAAATGGCCGAGTGCTGCTTCGTGCTTCTGGCACCGAAGCTCTTGTCAGGGTCATGGTTGAGGCCAAAGACCAGGGCAGCGCCCAGAGCTGGGCAGAGCGCATCGCAAATCTTGTAGCCGAAAAGCTCGCCCTCTAGATCTTTCTAAGCAGCACCTTTTCAACCCGGTGCTCATCGCCCTTGTGCATGACAAGGGTGGCGCGTGAGCGAGTGGGCTCGATGTTTTCCCTCAGGTTTACCAAATTTATGTTTCTCCAGAAGCCCTGAGCTCTGTCCATGGCCTGCTCCTCGGTGAGGTTTTTTGTTAGGTCGTGGAAGTAGGACCGGGGGTTGGTAAATGCTGTTGACCACAGCTGAGCAAAACGTGCCAGGTACCACTTCTCCAGATTCTTTGGGTCGGCGTCAATGTAGATGCTGAAGTCAAAGTAGTCGCTGAGCGCAACCTCTTGACCAGGAGCTGGAGGCTGTAGGAGGTTTAGCCCCTCAACTATCAGCACATCAGGGGTGGTGACAGTGACAAATTCTCCCTCGACGATGTCGTAGGTGAGGTGGGAGTAGACCGGAACCTGAATCTCGCTCTTTCCAGACTTGATGTCGGCAACAAATTCCAAAAGCTTCTTGCGGTCGTAGCTCTCCGGGAAGCCCTTACGCTCCATAAGACCGCGCTTCTCTAGCTCGCTGTTTGGGTATAGGAAGCCGTCGGTAGTCACCAGCTCCACGTTTGGAATACCCTCCCAGCGCTGCATTAACTCCTTGAGCAGCCTGGAGACTGTGGACTTACCCGCGGCAACCGAGCCTGCCACGGCGATGATAAACGGTGTTCTGGCAGCCCGCTCACCAAAAAACTCCACGGTGTTGCCGTGCAACAGCTGAGCCTGCTTCACATAGATGCTCAGCAGCTCGCTAACGGGGAGATAGACCTCACTGACCTCCTGCAGGTCTAGTAAATCGCCCAGACCGCGGATGTTTCTCAGTTCTTCCTCGGTGAGCGGCAGCGACGATGAGCCAGCCAGATCGGACCAGTCCGCTCTATCGATAGATACGTAGGGGGAGCGGCTCTGGGGCCGCTGCGCTGCACTCACAAGGGGCTATTCTGCCGTAGATTAGAGGTCATGTGTGGAATCGTGGGCTACGTGGGCCCGGGGTCAACACTTGATGTTTTGCTGGGTGGCCTAAAGCGCCTGGAATATCGAGGCTATGACTCCGCTGGCGTATCGCTAATTGATCAAGATGCAGGGCTGCAAACTAGAAAGCGCGCAGGAAAGCTCTCGGTACTGGTTGAAGATCTCGAAAAGTCGCCAATCACAGATGCACACATCGGTATTGGCCACACCCGCTGGGCAACCCATGGTGCCCCTACGGACACCAATGCCCACCCGCATCTAGGCGGTGAACACCTCAAGCTTTCCCTTATCCACAACGGCATAATTGAGAACTTTTCGGAGCTCAAGGCTGAGCTTCAAGAAGCCGGGGTCAAGTTCAGCTCTGAGACCGACAGCGAGGTTGCTGCCCACCTTGTCGCAAGGGAGTATGAGAAAACCGGCGACCTAACCGCAGCATTTAGGGCAGTTGTAAACAGGTTGATGGGTGCCTTTACTTTGCTCTGCATCCACGAGGACCACAAGGATTTGGTGCTTGCTGCAAGGCGAAACTCCCCGTTGGTTATTGGCCTAGGTGAAGGTGAGAACTTCCTTGGTAGCGATGTTGCGGCCTTTGTGGCACACACCAAGCGTGCGGTGTCGGTGGGACAGGATCAACTGGTTGAGCTGAGGCAGGACTCGGTCAAGGTCACTACCTTCTCAGGGGAAGAGGTGACACCGGACGAATTCACCGTTGACTGGGACGCATCTGCCGCATCCAAGGGCGGCTGGCCCTCGTTTATGGCCAAGGAGATTGCGGATCAACCTCAGGCTGTGGGAGACACCCTCATGGGTCGCCTCGCCTCGGATGGTTCGGTAAAGCTCAGCGAGTTTGCCGGTCTAGACCGGCTCAGTGAGGTCAACCGCATAACCATCATCGCCTGCGGCACCGCGGCCTATGCCGGTGAGGTTGCCAAGTACGCAATTGAGAAGTGGGCAAAGATTCCAACCAGCGTTGAGCTTGCCCATGAGTTCCGCTATCGAGACCCAATTATTGACGAGCAAACCCTCGTTATTGCAATCAGTCAGTCCGGAGAGACCATGGACACGCTGATGGCCGTTCGCTACGCCAAAGAGCGCGGAGCGAAGGTGCTTTCGATCTGCAATACCCAGGGTGCCACTCTCGCTAGGGAATCCGATGCCACCATCTATACCCACGCAGGTCCCGAGGTTGCAGTGGCATCGACCAAGGCCTTCACCGCGCAAATCACCGCGGGTCAGCTAGTCGCCCTGTCGCTTGCCTGGCAGCGTGGAGCTATGGACCAAGAAGCCCTAAAGGAGCTTGGCCTGGAGCTTCTAAAGCTCCCCCGAATGGTCAAGCAGGTCCTCGAGTCCGTTGAGCGCATGAGGGAGCTTGGCAAGGAATTGAAAGACGCCAAGTCCGTTCTCTTCTTAGGTCGCAACGTGGGCTTCCCGATTGCGATGGAGGGTGCACTAAAGCTCAAGGAGCTCGCCTATATCCACGCTGAGGGCTTTGCAGCTGGAGAGCTAAAGCACGGCCCAATTGCGCTAATCGAGCAGGGCCAGCCTGTAATTGTTGTGGTGCCATCACCAAATGGCGAGGATTCCCTGCACCCCAAGGTGGTCTCGAACATTCAGGAGATTAAGGCAAGAGGGGCCAAGGTCATTGCTATTGCAGAGGAAGGGGACAGCGCAGTCGGTAAGAGTGCTGACGAGGTCTTCTTCATCCCCCAGACGCACCCCTTTATGGCAGCCCAGCTTGCGGTTCTGCCGCTGCAGATATTCGCCCTCGAGCTTGCCAGCGCCAAGGGCCTCGATGTTGACCAGCCGAGAAACTTGGCAAAGAGCGTGACGGTGGAGTGATTTGATCTATGGCACCGGCGTTGATGTCTGCTCAATCGAGCGTCTGGAGCAGTCACTAAGCCGAACCGAGAACCTCGGCGCTCGCCTCTTCCACGAGAACGAACGTGATCTACCACCACAGTCACTTGCTGCCAGGTTTGCTGCCAAAGAGGCTCTAGCCAAGGCTCTTGGCACTCCCGCAATTCTGGTTTGGAACGAGATTGAGGTTGTGAAAGATGCCCTCGGAAAACCCTCACTGAAGTTTCATGGCAAGACCTCAGAAAAGATTCGCGATCTGGGTGATCTCAGGTTCCACCTCTCGATGAGTCACGATGGTCCGGTTGCAGTGGCAACGGTTGTAGTGGAGAGTATTTAGATGCGCCAAATCGAGGTAGACCTAAACGCAATCAGGTCAAACTACGCCGCGCTTAGGGCGGCCTTTGCCCCTGCCAAGGTGATGGCAGTGGTCAAGGCAAACGCCTATGGCCACGGCATGATCGAGGTGGCTAGGGCGCTGGACGGAAACGTAGATGCTCTTGGTGTTGCGGACCTATCAGAGGCGATGGCTCTTCGAGATGCAGGCATCAAAGCCCGAGTCATGGCCTGGATTATTGGTCCTGAGGACGATTTACAAGCAGCTGTTGCAAACAATATTGAGCTTGGGGTATCGACCTTTGATCAGCTCGACCGGCTTCCTGCAGCCGCCCAGTTTCACATCAAAATCGATACGGGCCTTGGGCGAAATGGTTTTTCCCGGCTCGAGTTCGACCAGCTCTTTACCCGCCTTCAGGGAACCAATCCGGTTGGGATCTTCTCGCACCTTTCAAACACTTCCGTCTCAGATGACTTGAAGCAGAAAAGGATCTTTGAAGATGCCATCTCGATGGCATCCAGCAAAGGCATTGAATTTAGAGAGCGGCACCTCGCTGCCTCCGCAGGAGCACTTTCCTATGAGGACCTTCGCTATGACATGGTCAGGTGTGGCATCGCGGTTTACGGGCTAAACCCCTTCGAGGACCGAGAGCTTGCTGGAATTGAGCTGCAGCCTGCAATGCGGGCTCTGAGCCAACTGGTAAACGTCAAGAAGGTGCCCGCTGGCCAGGGTGTCTCCTACGGTTACCGCTACGTGACCGAGCGAGAAACGAATCTAGGTCTAGTTCCCTTCGGTTACGCCGAGGGCATGCCCCGGATATCTGTGAACCACGAAGTTCTAATCGCAGGCAAGCTCTACCCAGTGGTTGGCCGAGTTGCGATGGACCAGTTCGTTGTGGACCTGGGCAGTTCAGAGCCAGCTATAGGTACCCAGGTGGTCATCTTTGGCAATCCCCAGGAGGGCGAACCAAGTGCGGAAGCACTTGGAGAGTCTGCCGGGACAATCAACTACGAGATCGTCACTCGCATTGGCGGCAGAGCAAACCGAAGTTACCTAGGCCGCTAATGCAGCTAACAATAACTACCTCCGAGGCCATGGAGGAGCTGGGAAGCAAGCTGGCTGATCTAATGCAGCTTGGTGACCTGGTCCTGCTCTCTGGTGAGCTTGGAGCAGGGAAGACAACCCTCACCCGCGGCCTCGGAGAAGCCCTTGGCGCGGAAGGCACAATCCAGTCGCCCACCTTCGTTCTCGCTCGCGAGCACAGAATTGCTGGGGGAGGCAAGCTGGTTCATGTCGATGCCTATCGGCTCTCAAGTGCGGTCGAGCTTGATGACCTGGACATTGACTTCGCCGGCTCAATAGTTGTTGTTGAGTGGGCTAGAGACTTCCTTGATGGCTATGCGGAGAACTACCTGAGCGTAGAAATAGATCGAACCTCTGATGACGAGGTTCGAGAGGTGGTCCTGTCCGCAGTGGGCCCGAGGTGGGAGGGGGTAGACCTTGCTTCTCTCAATTGACACCTCTGCCGGCACCTCCGCAGCTCTCTTCGACGGCCAAAGGCTTTTGTCCTCGGTCTTCTTTGACGACCCATTTGGTCACGCCGAGAACATCGCCAAGGCAATTACCGGTGTCCTCTCCCAGGCGGACTTGCCTGCAAACGCACTTGAAAACATCGCGGTTGGCATCGGTCCTGCCCCCTACACCGGCCTGAGGGTTGGCATTGCAGCGGCTAAGGCCCTTGCGGGACCGCTTGGCGTGGGTCTGCACGGCGTCATGGTGCTGGATGCGATTGCTTTCTCTAGAACAGAGGAGCGCTTGCTCGTGACAACTGATGCCAAGCGTGGGGAGCTTTTCGCAGCCGGTTACGTTTTCGGCAAGAGAGAGTTTGGCCCGAGAGTTATTGACCCATCAACCACCGCTGAGTTTGGGGACTATGAACATGTCTCTGAGCCTGCGGATGCGGAGAAAGTCGGGCGCTATGCCCTCTGGGCGCTCGAAAAAGGCATCGATCTGAGTGAAACCGGTGCCATCTACCTGCGCTCGCCGGATGTCACGCCATCGCCGGGAAAAAGGGTGAGCGGCTGATGCAACTTAGGACGCTTGCTATTGAGGATCTGGCCCAGGTCATGGACCTAGAGCGCAGGCTATTTCAGAATGAGGCTTGGCTCGAGCAGACCATGGCCGCAGAAATCGCCTCACCTCAAACCCACTACGTCGGGGCATTTGACGGTTCACTGCTCGGATATGCCGGGCTAAAGGTTAGTGGGCCCAGCTACTCAAGTGATGTTCAAACAATTGGGGTTGAACCAGAGAGCCAGGGGAAATCCATCGGGCGAACCCTCATGAACGAGCTACTTGCTTTCGCAAAGAGGCAGGGAAGCGAGGAGGTTTTTCTGGAGGTCAAGGCTGGAAACGAGGCTGCGATAGGGCTTTATTTGAGCCTTGGCTTTGAACAGATTGATGTCCGCAAGCGCTACTACCAGCCCTCCGGGGAAGACGCGCTCGTGATGCGCATGCCAATAAGCCAACCTGTTGTCTTGGGCATTGAGTCAACCTGTGATGAGACGGGAGTAGGGATAGTTCGCGGCAACAGGCTGCTGGCGAATGCGCTTCACTCCTCAATGGACGAGCATGCAAAGTATGGGGGAGTGGTTCCTGAGGTGGCAGCTAGGGCCCACCTTGAGGCAATCTCACCGACGCTGGATGCGGCGCTCGCTGAAGCGGGTATTGGCTACGAAGACATCGATGCTGTGGCGGTTGCGAATGGTCCCGGGCTCTCCGGAGCGCTAATGGTTGGCATTGGTGCTGCCAAAGGGCTTGCGGTCGCACTAGACAAACCCATCTATGCGGTGAATCACCTCGTCGGACACGTCGGAGCGGATGTTCTTGAGCGTGGTGCGGTTGAGGTGCCCACGATTGCCCTCTTGGTATCCGGTGGCCACACCTCACTCCTGCTGGTTCGTGATCTCCTGAACGACACCCAGCTGCTCGGTGAGACTATTGATGATGCAGCCGGTGAGGCCTTTGACAAAGTAGCTCGGGTGCTGGGACTTCCCTACCCTGGAGGCCCTCAAATAGACAAGATTGCGGCAGAGGGTGACCCGAAGGCCATTAGGTTCCCCAGGGGCCTGACACTTCCCAAGGACTTAGAAAAGCACAAGTACAACTTCTCCTTCTCAGGGCTCAAGACGGCTGTGGCCAGGCATGTGGAGAAGCTTGAAGATGCGGGTCAGGAATATTCAAAACCAGATGTTGCGGCAAGCTTCCGCGAGGCAGTAATTGATGTCCTTCTAACAAAGTCGCTCTGGGCCTGCGAGGAGTTCGGCGTAAAGAGGCTCTTGCTTGGCGGTGGAGTGGTTGCCAATGCAAGGCTGCGTCAGGAGGCCGAGCGACGCTGTCAAGAAGCCGGAATTGAGCTTAGGATCCCCAGGTTCTCCCTCTGCACCGACAATGGGGCGATGATTGCAGCCTTAGGTTCGCAGCTGATCATGGACGGAAGAGAACCCAGCGGCCTAGATTTTGGAGCTGAGTCCACGCTCCCAGTGACAACAGTTCAGACCACCTAGCAACCAGTTGGAAGATTTTCGCAAGTAAGGGTGTTTGTCTTTTCAGCACGTGTCGCCTCAGGCCCTCTGGACTCCAGCCGGTTGGTCTGAGTAGTAACAAAAATGTTTTCCAATTCGTTGGGGGAGCCACCTAGCGGATTGGTTCGCAGACAAGTGCCTTACGGGCGCCGCCCACTTTGGTTGCTATCAGAGTGGCGGCGCCCGAACCTTTAAGCTTTAGCCGCTTGCGCATCAGCTGCGGGTCGATATCCACTCCTCGCTTCTTGATCTCGAGACTCCCGATGCTGCGCTCGGAAAGGTAGCGCGAGATTGCCTTTTCATCGAGGGGCAGGTCGGCCAACAGTTTGTAGCCTCTAAGCCAAGGGCTTTTTCTCTCGCCACCTGTGAGGTAGGCAATTCCTGCGGACAACAAACCAAGCCCCTGTTCGTCTGCGAATGCGCCAATGAGGTGTGAGCGAATCAAGGCTGGATCGGGCTCATAGACAAACTCGTCAAGGGAGCTAACCTCGGCCTCAAACTCATCCCCTGTGAACTCCAGCTCACTCTCACCATCAACCATGACCGCAAAGCGCTTTCCAAGCCGCCCAGGATCAGTGCTCCACTGCGAAAACTCCACGAGGTCACCGCGGTGAGAAACCCAGGTTGCCTCAAATTTGTCGGAGACCAACTCGTGAGGAAGCGCAGGAGAGAGCTTCACTCCGCCAGGAACCTTCGCTAACTGCTCCAACGCGAAGCCAATAGAAGGCGAAAAGTCGTCTGGGCTCAAAAGCTTCCGACTGCGACCTGATGAAGCCAGGTCTCGCCTCGCGGGGTCCAAAAAGACTCCCTCTGAACTCACATCGAAGTCCTCGGCGGCTGATCTGTGGACTTCGGCGCTGGGAAAGCGCGCGAGGTTGCTACTTGCAAACTTGGCGGTCACCTCGTCGTTGTCGACGGCCACCACCGCGCTTCCCGCCTGTGCAAATGCAATGGAATCAACTCCAAGCCCGCAGCCAAGGTCAGTCACAGAACCGAGCGAGCTCAGTTTTCTAGCGTGGTATTTCGCAACATCAAACCTCGAAGACTGCTCCAGCCCCTGCCTGGTTAGCAGCAGTGAGTCGGCTAGGGGTCCAAGCTTTTGCTTGGCCTTCTGGCGCAGAGCAACCTGGTTGACCACCTCGACGATTACCCCGGGGTCATGCCCAGCTTTTCTCAGCTTCGCGTTTAGCGCGTCTGGGTCAACCTCAGGAGAGTAGGTCTGTTCGAGAAGGGCAAGCGCGTCATCAGAGGGAAATACGGCTGTGGCGCTCACTTGATAAAACATAGTCGCTACACACCTAGCACTCACCTTGACTGAGTGCTAATAAGGGCCTAAAGTTTTAGTTAGCACTCGGATACCGAGTCTGCTAATCCAAAATCTTTAGTAAAGAAGAGGTCAAAGTGTCGGTTTCAATCAAGCCACTCGAAGATCGTATTGTCGTTCGTCCACTTGAGGCGGAGCAGGTAACCGCCTCGGGTCTGGTTATCCCAGACACCGCCAAGGAGAAGCCTCAGGAGGCTGAGGTTGTTGCTGTCGGACCAGGTCGTTTCAGCGACGAGGGTGACCGCATCCCAGTGGATGTCAAGGTTGGCGACATGGTCGTCTTTTCCAAGTACGGCGGCACCGAGCTCAAGTACAACGGCGAGGAGTACCTAGTGCTCTCTGCTCGTGACGTGCTTGCGATCATCGAGCGCTAAATAACTCAAGCAAGACGGCCCTTCCACTGGAGGGGCCGTCTTTCTTTTTGCCCCTAGGATTAGCGCGTGAAGAAGCAATCCGAGGGGGCAACAGGCCTCACATTCGGAGTCTCCGCCTACCTCATTTGGGGTTCATTTCCCCTCATCATTACCGCAGCCAGCTTCGCCAACCCTTTTGAGGTCGTTGTCTGGCGGGTGGTCTTTGGCTTCCTCTTCGCCGCGCTGCTGGTGACCCTAACGAGAACCTGGGCGCAGACTGTGGAGCTGGTTAGATCGCCCAAGAAGCTCGGCTGGGTTGCGGTTGCCTCACTCTTTATTTTTGTGAACTGGTCGGTCTATGTAGTTGCCGTTGCAACCAGCAATGTCCTCGAGACCTCTCTCGGCTACTTCATCAATCCGCTGATTACCGTGCTGTTTGCGGTTGTCTTTCTAAAAGAAAAGCTGCGGAAGGGTCAGTGGGTTGCCCTTGGTATTGGCCTGATTGCGGTTGTAATCCTCACGTTCGACTACGGCAGACCCCCATGGATTGCGCTTGTTCTGGCAATTAGCTTCGCGACTTACTCGTTAGCGAAGAACCGGGTTGGAGGCAAGATCAAGGCGCTCCAGAGCTTCACCATTGAATCCGGCATAGTCCTACCTTTTGTGCTTGTTCAGCTCTGGATCGTCTCGATGTTCACGCCGATCATGATTTTCTCCGGGGTTGTTGAGGCCTCGATCCTCATCTCATTTGGAATTCTCACGGCAATCCCGCTAATCCTGTTTGGTGCTGCTGCGTCGCGCGTGAAGCTATCGACGATTGGCTTTATTCAATACCTGACGCCGATTCTGCAGTTCAGCGTTGGCTACTTCATTCTGGAGGAGCCGATGCCTCCGGTGAGGTGGATTGGTTTCGCGCTGGTCTGGGTCTCACTTGTCGTTCTTACGACAGACGCCCTTAGGCGTAGGAAGCCTGACCTACCGATTGCCGTGCAGGGCTGAGGATGAAATCTAATTGTTATTCAAATGGCAAGAGTCAAGATTTCAACTGATTTCGCATCTTTTGCAGTAATTTTCAGCGGAATTCGTAGATTTTCTACATAGTTTCGAGTAGTTCTAGAAGGTTGCTAGCCGTTAACGCTTTCAGGCTCCTATGTTTCCTAGGGATTACACGCGGCTTTCACTATGCTTTACCTAGCAATGCGGGCAATCAAGCCCGCATTCGCATTACAAATTGCAATTGCAAGGAGCAAGAATGACCGTATCGAACAACAGGTCGCGCTTCGTTAAGACCCTGTCCGCAGCTAGCGCACTAGCGCTGGGTGCTGTGGTTTTGACTGGCTGCGCCCCTGCCACCACTGCTGGCGGTTGTGAGCTCGGTGCAGAGCAGAGTGGAGACCTAACCCTAAAGCTAGGTTCCGCACTACCTCTGACCGGTAACCTCGCATTCCTCGGCCCACCTGAGGAAGCTGGCGCTTACCTAGCCGTTGACGAGATCAACGCCGCTGGTAAGGGAATCACCATTGACTACACCCCAGGTGACTCAGGTGATACCGACAACAAGGCCTACGACACCGAAATCCCACGTCTGCTTAACGCTGGCGCTGAGGCTGTACTAGGTGCCGCATCATCCGGTGTGTCACTGCAGTTCATTGACCGCCTAACCGCTGAGTGTGTAATTCACTTCTCACCAGCTAACACCTCCGCAGCATTCACCGACTACGAGGACAAGGGACTGTACTTCCGTACCGCTCCATCTGACGTTCTTCAGGGTGAGGTGCTTGGAAACCTAGTAGCCGAGGACGGACACCAGAGGATCTCCATGATCGTTCTGAACGACTCCTACGGTACCGGTCTAGCTAGCTTCGTAACTGAGGCCTTCGAGGCTGCAGGTGGAGAGGTTATCGCTGCACCTACCTACAACACCGGTGACACTAACTTCACCAGCCAGATCTCCGAGGCTCTTGCAGGCGACCCAGACGCAATCGTTCTGGTCACCTTCGACGAGGCAAAGACGATCGTTCCAGAGCTAACCAGCCAGTTCCCTGGTAAGGACCTCTACTTCGTAGACGGTAACCTCACCAACTACTCGGACGACTTTGCTCCAGGAACCCTAGAGGGCGCCAAGGGTACCTACCCAGGTGTTAACGAGAGCAAGATTGCTGACTTCGTCACCAAGATGAACGACGCATGGGTTGCTCGCGGAAACGCAGCTCTTGAGCTGAACGCATACGGTCCTGAGACCTACGACGCAGTTGTGCTTCTAGCACTTGCTGCTCTCGAGGCTCGCAGCACCGAGGGTGCCAACATGGCTGAGAAGCTCCAGGAAGTTTCTGGTGGTTCCGGCAACGGCACCAAGTGCACCAGCTTCGCCGAGTGTGCTGACATCATCAACGACGGCGGAACCGCAGACTATGACGGTCCTTCCGGCGCTATTACCTTCAACGAGGTCGGAGACCCAACTGACGGTAACATCCTGATTCAGCAGTTCGACGGAAACAACGTTCCTGCCACCATTCGTGGCTAGTAGCGAGTTCTAAAGAACAAAGCAATCCCCCCGGCCTGAGGCCGGGGGGATTTCTTTTGCACCAACTAATACGGGGTTGGTAACGCTATTTGCCTTTGCGGACTGTCACCTCGAAGGCAGCTCCCAGAGCTACTCCGAGTGCAATCCAAAGAGCGAGATTGTCTGTGGCCACGCCAACGGCGACACCGATGGCGACACCGACGCCAATGCCAGAGCCTGTTGGAGCCTTGGGCTTAGGTGCCAAGGGTTCCTAGGTAAAGACCGATGACCTGAGGGTCGTTCAGAAGCTCACGGCCGGTACCCACAACGGCATCCTTACCTTGATCAAGCACATAGGCACGATCTGAAATCTGAAGGCAACGTCGAGCGTTCTGCTCGACCATGATGCATGTCACACCGGCCTTGTTGATGTCGGAAACCCTGAGGAATGCCTCGTCCTGTCTAACAGGGCTAAGTCCGGCTGAAGGCTCGTCTAGGAGCAAGACAGTAGGGTCCATCATGAGGGCTCGGCTCATGGCAACCATCTGCCTCTCACCACCCGATAGCGAACCTGCACGCTGCTTTAGGCGCTTACCCAGCTCCTCAAAGATTGAGATTACGAAGTCGAGTCTCTCGGAGTATTTCTCAGGCTCCTGGAATGCGCCCATCTGGAGATTCTCTTCGATGGTGAGTGAGGGGAACACATTGTTGTTCTGAGGAATGTAGCCGACACCCTTGGTTACAAGCTGGTTTGACTTCAGGCCCACGATTGATTCGCCGTTGAGAGTAATTGAACCCTCACGCACCTTTACGAGTCCAAAGATGGCCTTGAGCAGCGTTGACTTACCGGCTCCATTCGGGCCGATGATTCCGATCAGCTCACCCTTGTCGGCGTGGAAGTTGGTGCCATTGAGAATGTTTACGCCTGGGAGGTAGCCGGCGACGAGGTCTTTAACCTCAATTACTGTGTCGCTCACTTGTCCTCCCCTTTGATGATGTTGATTCTGCCGGTGACCTCACCAAGGTCGGTTTCCTGGTGGGCACCGAGGTAGGCATCAATAACGGCTTGCTCCTTCATGACTGTGTCAGGCGGACCTTCGGCCACAACCTTGCCCTCCGCCATAACCACAACCCAGTCGGCAATGTGACGAACCATGTGCATGTCGTGCTCAACGAACAGTACGGTCATACCCTCACCCTTGAGGCTAATCACGTGGTCCAGAAGAGACTGGGTAAGTGCTGGGTTCACACCCGCCATTGGCTCGTCGAGCATGACCAGAGTCGGGTCGGTCATCAGGGCACGAGCCATCTCGAGCAGCTTGCGCTGCCCTCCCGAGAGGGATGCGGCAAAGTCATCTTTTTTAGTGTCGAGCTTGAAGCGCTTGAGAAGCTCCATGGCCTTGACCTCGATGTCCGCGTCCTGCTTCTTCCAGAACCCTGGGAACAGGGCCCTAAAGATGCTTTCACCGCTCTGACCCTTGGCACCGAGCTTCATGTTCTCGATTACGGTCAATAGGCTCAGCGCCTTTGTCAGCTGGAAGGTGCGGACCTGGCCCATCTGGGCAACCTTGAATGATGGCACGCCAGATAGCGAGGTCCCCATAAAGGACCAGGTGCCAGTGTCTGGGGTGTCAAAGCCGGTCAGCAGGTTGAACAGCGTGGTCTTACCCGCACCGTTTGGACCAATGAGAGCAGTGATCACTCCCGAGGGGATCTCGAGGTGCTCAACGTCGACTGCCGTCAGACCACCAAAGGTCTTCTTGACGTGGTCGATGACGAGCATCGGGTCCTTCTTCTTGCAGCCTGGGACTGCATCACCGATGTGGAGGTCGGTTGTCTTTTGTGGCTTCTCGTTATTTGACAAAGGTCAGCTCCCTCTTGTCTCCGAAGATGCCCTGAGGGCGATATATGACCAGCAGCATCAGCCCTATACCGACGAGCACGAACCTCAGGGTTGAGGCCTGGGTCGTCGATACTGGAAGGATGCCGGAAGTGGCAAGCTCAGGAAGTACGTTGGAGAGGAATGCCTGGATGACCCAGAAGATAACCGCTCCAATTACCGGTCCAAAGATTGTGGCAGCGCCACCGAGTAGCAGCGAGGTCCAGATGAAGAAGGTAAGCGAGGTTACATAGACTCCGGGGGAGATGTTCTGGGCGGCGGTGTAGATGATGCCACCGAGGGCTCCGAAGACACCTCCGATTACCAGCGCCTGAAGCTTGTAGGCGAAGACGTTCTTACCAAGGGACCTAACGGCCTCCTCGTCCTCTCGAATGCCCTTGATGACTCTGCCCCATGGGGAACGCATTAGAGCCCACAGGAACCAAACAGCCACGGTAAGAACAATCAATCCGAAGACCAGCACCCACAGCGTTTGCTCGTTGTAGGTAAATGGCCCAAATCCGTAGGTTCCCTGAGGAATTGGGTTTGAGTTCTGGAATCCTGAACCGTCAGGCCTGGAGTTGAAGCCAAAGAGGCCGTCTGCAGAGCCTGTCACGTCCGTGAAGGCAGTGGTCAAGAAGAGCAGCCTGGCAATCTCGGCGGCCGCGATGGTCGCGATTGCCAGGTAGTCGCCTCGAAGCCTCAGCGTCGGAATACCCAGGATTAGCGCAAACACCACAGATCCAAGAACTCCAACCAGCATGCCTGCCCACCAGGGCAGCCCAAAGGTGAGCACGGAGATCGCGTAGCCGTAGCCACCGATCGCCATAAAGCCTGCGATACCGAAGTTCAGAAGCCCTGCGAAACCGAAGTGCATTGCAAGACCCAGCGCAGCCAGTGCGAAGGCAATCGTGGTCGGGGTTAGAAAGCCCGCCAGAGTGTTATTGAGAATTGATCCCCAGTCCATGGTCTACCTCCTACCCAACTCTCTGTTTTCGGCCCAACAATCCCTGCGGTCTAACCAGCAGGACGACAATCAGAACGACCAGCGCTCCAACGTACTTTAGGTCGGCCGGGATGATTAGACCCGACATCTCGACGAGCACACCAACTACCAGTGCACCAATCAGTGCACCAAATGCCGTGCCGAGACCTCCGAGGGTAACCGCGGCAAAGATTAGAAGCAGAATCTGGGTTCCCATGTCCCACTTGATTCCAGGTCGGAAGTAAGCCCAGAGCACACCCGCCAGACCAGCCAGCGAAGCTGACATGATCCAGACGATTCTGATGACCTTGTCCACGTCGATGCCCGAAGCGGCAGCTAGGTCTGGGTTATCGGAGATCGCTCTTGTTGCCTTACCTGTCTTGGTCCTGAGGAGCCAGTAGGCGAATGCAACGATGACGACGATGCTCAATCCCATCGACATCAGGTCCGTGGAGCTCAGCGCCACCGCCCCAAATAGATTCATCTTCGGAGCATCGAAGCCAGGAAGCTGCTCCGTACCGCCACCGATGGCGAACTGAATTATGTAGCGCAGGGTTAGTGAGAGTCCAATGGAGACAATCATCAGCTGGACAATGCCCAACCCCTTTTTCCTAAGCGGCCGCCAGAGCCCGGCATCCAATGACCACCCCAAACCGGCTGATAGAGCCACTGCGATTGGGATAGCAACGAATAGCGGAAGCTGCAGGCCAACGCCAAAGATTAGGGCCGCTACCGCTCCGAAGGTAACCATCTCACCGTGAGAGAAGTTGGAAAGCCCGGTTGTTCCGAACACCAGCGAGACTCCCACAGCGGCAAGACCGAGCATTAGGCCGAAGTTAATTCCGTAGATAAACCTTGAGACGATCTGGTCAAACATCGAGGTCTCGTTGCGTTCACCCTCACCTATGAAGAAGTTCTTCGCAACTCGATCGGTGAGACCGAATTCGACCTCCTGCGTTGCCCCGCCCTCTAGAACGGCAATTCCCTCGGGCAGAGTCGTCTCGTCCAGGGTTACGTTGTAATTGCGGACATCGGGCACGCCAACGGACCAACGGCCATCTGCGTCGGTGAGCACTTCAGCTGTGTAGCCTCCGCCGTCAACGACTATTCGAACTCCAGCAATGGGCTCACCATCAACCTTGACGTTTCCGAAGATTGTGGCCGAGTACTCCTCGCCGACGCTGTCTCCCAGCGCCGGAGCTGCAACGCTCAGGCCCCCAAATAGAGCCAAGACGGCGACAATAAGTACCCGGAAAACCCTGCGTCGAGAGTTATCCAAGAGGATCTTCACTTCTCCTCCAAATCCCTCCAGGCACCTTTGCCTGGCCTATGTCCCCTTCTCGGGGTAGTACAAAACCATACCAGCGTAGTGGGTTTGAGAAGTAGCCACCAGAAAGGCAACCCAAGGCACCCCTCGCCAGCTCGGCCTTGCGCTGGGTAGGATTGAGGGTCTGAAGACTGCTGCGAGAGGTTATTTTGGAAAACCAAGACCCGTTTGCCCTAATCGGCCTCACCTATGACGATGTGCTGCTTCTCCCAGGGCAATCCGATGTCATCCCCTCATCGGTTCAGACGGCTACGCAGGTCTCAAGAAACATCTCAATCAACATTCCGCTGATCTCCTCCGCGATGGACACCGTTACTGAGTCGAGAATGGCAATTGCCATGGCAAGGCAGGGCGGAATGGGCATTCTCCACCGCAATCTCTCTATTGACGATCAGGCCTCTCAAGTTGATCTTGTAAAGCGCAGCGAGGCCGGCATGGTCTCTCACCCGGTAACTACCACCCCTTATGCCACCATCCAAGAAGTCGATGATATGTGTGGCAAGTTCAGAGTCTCCGGCCTGCCGGTGGTGGACGAGGACGACAAGCTAGTCGGCATTGTCACCAACCGCGACATGAGGTTTGTCCTCGAGGTTCAGCGCACCACAACGCTAGTGAAAGATGTGATGACCCCAATGCCACTGATTGTCGGCAAGGTCGGCATCAACCCCGACGAGGCAATGGCGCTACTGGCCCAGCACAGAATCGAAAAGCTTCCGCTCGTCGATGCCGACGGCAGACTCAAAGGCCTGATAACTGTCAAAGACTTCGACAAGAGTGAGAAGTATCCGAACGCGTCAAAAGACGGAGCAGGCAGACTTTTGGTCGGAGCAGCCGTTGGTGTTGGTCCGGACGCCTGGGAGAGAGCGATGGCTCTGATCGAGACCGGTGCGGACATGTTGGTCGTAGACACAGCTCACGGGCACAACAGTGGCGTCCTTGAAATGATCAAGAAGCTTAAGAGCGAACCAGTTGCAAAGCACGCAGACATTGTCGGCGGCAACATCGCAACTAGAGAGGGCGCTCAGGCCATCATCGATGCCGGAGCCGATGGCGTTAAGGTCGGAGTCGGGCCAGGATCGATCTGCACCACAAGAGTGGTAGCCGGTGTTGGTGTACCTCAAGTAACCGCCGTTCACATGGCCGCTCAGGCGGCAAAGGCCGCCGGAGTTCCCCTGATCGCAGACGGCGGACTTCAGTATTCGGGAGACATCCCCAAGGCAATTGTCGCGGGCGCAAACTCGGTAATGCTCGGCTCGCTGCTAGCCGGAACCGACGAGGCTCCTGGAGACATCACCTACGTTGGCGGCAAGCAGTACAAGACCTATCGCGGTATGGGCTCCCTCGGAGCCATGCAGTCTCGTGGCCAGGCGCAGTCTTTCTCAAAGGACCGCTACTTCCAAGACGATGTACTCCGCGAGGACAAGCTGGTTCCCGAGGGTGTTGAGGGCAGGGTCCCCTACCGCGGCACAGTCAGCTCCGTGGTTCACCAGCTAATAGGTGGCCTTAGGGCGTCCATGGGCTATGTCGGTGCCGGAAGCATTGAAGAGCTCAAGGACAAGGGCAAGTTTGTGAGAATCACGGCTGCGGGTCTGAGGGAGTCACACCCGCACGATATCCAGATGACCATCGAGGCTCCCAACTACGGCACTCGTTAGGAGGCCTAGATGTCTGAAGTAGAAATAGGTAAGGCGAAGAGCGCCCGGGTTGGCTATGCCTTTGATGATGTGGCGGTAATTCCAACCCGTCGAACCCGTGACCCCGAGGATGTGTCAACAGCTTGGACGATCGATGCCTTCAAGTTCGAGCTTCCTGTTGTTGCAGCTCCTATGGACTCTGCCATGAGCCCCGCCACCGCAATTGCGCTTGGAAAGATGGGTGGTCTTGGAGTCTTGGACCTGGAAGGGCTTTGGACTCGCTACGAGGATCCAACCCAGCAGCTGGCTGAGATTGCAAGTGCCAAGGATGAGGACGCAACCGCTGTACTCCAGAGGGTTTATTCAAAGCCAATCCAGCCAGAGCTAATTTCCCAGCGGCTGGGAGAGATTCGCGACTCAGGTGTGACGGTTGCAGGCGCCCTGAGCCCTCAGCGCACCGCCGAGTTTGCGGACATAGTCATAAAGGCCGGAGTAGACATGTTCGTGATTCGTGGAAACACTGTTTCTGCGGAGCACGTCTCGAAGCAGGTAGAGCCTCTCAACCTCAAAGAGTTCATATACAAGTTGGACGTTCCGGTGATAGTTGGTGGCGCAGCCACCTATACCGCAGCTCTGCACCTCATGAGAACTGGAGCCGCTGGCGTGCTGGTTGGCTTTGGTGGTGGCGCAGCCGGAGCAACAAGGAACGTACTTGGCATTCACGCCCCAATGGCAACCGCAGTTGCGGATGTTGCGGCTGCCAGACGCGACTATATGGATGAGTCGGGGGGCCGCTATGTGCACGTCATCGCAGATGGTGGACTTGGAACCAGTGGCGATGTTGTGAAGGCTGTGGCATGTGGCGCTGATGCCGTGATGCTGGGGACCATGTTGGCTAGGGCCGCCGAGGCACCGGGAGCCGGATGGCACTGGGGTAGCGAGGCCGTGAACCAGAAGCTACCTCGCGGGCAAAGAGTCTGGGTAGGGTCTCACGGTTCCCTAGAAAATATTCTGACCGGGCCGGCTGCATCCGCAAGCGGAACCGCAAACCTCATCGGCGCCCTCAAGAGGTCAATGGCCACCACCGGCTACTCCGACCTCAAGGAATTCCAGCGGGTCGATGTCGTTCTCAACCCCTATGGGTAGATGAAGCCAAGCTTCTTCTCCGTTGCCCGCAGGCCTAAGTGGATTGCCGGGCTTTTGGTCGCATTCATAGTCGCTGGCACCTTCGCTGCTTTGATGCAGTGGCAGTTCTCCAGAACCTTTGTGGCCGTTGGAGTTGATATCGAGCTTGAGCCGGTTCCAATTTCAGAGCTTTCAGCACCTCAGCGTTTAGCACCTGGAAGCTATGACCGACTGGTGACAGCTACGGTCTCGACAGATCCAGAAAATGTGTATGTGGTTTCGGATCGCCTTCAGGTCCAAGCGGGTGAGCAAGTGCAGGGTTACTGGGTTGTGGCCAACAGCATCGAAAAGGAAACCGGAGCAAGTCTGACGCTTGCGCTGGGGTTTGCAACCGAGCTGGAAGAGGCAGCTGAGATTCAGGTGCCGGCGGGAGAGTTTGAAATCGTTGGCTACCTGGAGCCAAGCGAACCGGTAACCGAATCAGAGCCGGGAACCCTGGGGTCAGTGGCACTGGCGCAGCTTGTGAACCTCTATGCCGACGAAGCTTTCGAGAGTTTCCCAGCCTACGTAATTGTTCAGGATGGGATTGCCATAGAGGCTGAGCGGATCTCAATCGGCATTCAAGATGAGACCGTCGAGATCAATTGGCTCACCGCTTTTTATGCCATCGAGTGGCTCCTGTTTGGACTTGCCGCCTTTTATCTGTGGTGGAGGCTTGTAATGGACCAGGTTGCCAGAGAAACCAGTTAATAGAATCGTTATCTGAATTTGTGGGTTTTTGCCCGTTTTAGTTCCGATTGCCCGTTTGCGGTGCTACTTTCTTAGCAATTGCTTGTAAACGGACAATTTCGGAGACTGACAAGGGTGTTAGCTGAAGAGCGCAGACTAAAGCTTGCGGAGTGGACCAGAGAAGATGGTCGACTCGACGCAAACGTGGCTGCGAACAAATTGGACGTAGCGGTAGAGACCGTAAGGCGTGACCTAGACGTCCTTCAGCGCAGAGGCGCACTTCGCCGGGTGCACGGTGGTGCGATCGCCCTAGAGAGATTTGCACGCGAATACACCATCCCCGAGCGGTACAACCGGAACCCCCAGCAAAAGCAGTCGGTTGCCGATGTTGCCGCGGCATACATTCCCGAAGAGGGCTGCATCTTTGTTGACGGCGGTACTACTACCGAGTACCTGGAGCCTCACCTGCGCAACAAGCCAAAGCTAATGGTTGTGACCAACCACATCACTCTCGCCTCCAAGCTTGCCGACAGCACAACTCAGGTAACCATTCTGGGAGGACGTATTAGGCCTGCCACACTCTCCGCAGTAGGAGCGAAGACAGTTGCTGACCTCCTTGACTTCAACGCCGTTGTTAGCTTCTTGGGTGTCAATGGCATCGGACTTGAGGGCGGCATGACCGCTTACGACACCGACGAGGCCCTAGTAAAGAAGACCATGATGTCCCGCTCTGTAGAGCGCATCCTGCTTGCGGACAGCAGCAAGTTTGGTCCCACCTACCCAGCCCGTTTCGCAGATTTTGATCAGTTTGACCGCGTGGTCACAAATGTTGACGCCGACCCGACTTACGTCGAGGCGTTCAGTAGGGCAGGAGTTGAAGTTGCGCTTGCCAATTAGATTTCCTCGGTTCATTGCCGAAACCGATGGAAAAAGGGAGATGTCACTGCTAGGGCGGGCCTCAAACCATGCCGAGGCAGCGACACCGCCCAATGAATACAACCCCCTAAAGGAAGGTAGTACCCATGGCTAATTTTATACCCGCTGACGGCGGCCACACTGGCTGGCGCGCAGCGGCTCAAAAGATAGGTGGAAACCTAGCTGGAATGGTGATCCCGAACATCGGTGCGTTTATCGCATGGGGTCTTCTAACAGCACTGTTCATTCCAACTGGCTGGCTACCAAACGAGGAGCTCTCCTCGATGGTCGGCCCAATGATCGTCAACCTGCTTCCAATCCTCATTGGCTACACCGGTGGTCGCATGGTTCATGGTCAGCGCGGTGCCGTAATTGGTTCTGTCGCGACCGTAGGTGTGATTGTCGGAGCTTCAATTCCGATGTTCCTAGGCGCCATGCTTATTGGTCCCCTGGCTGCATGGATCTTGAAGAAGATTGATGCCGTTCTAGACCCAGTCACCCCTCCAGGATTTGAGATGCTCATCGGAAACTTCTCCCTTGGTATCTCTGGTCTCCTCATGGCCATCCTTGGCTTCGTAGGAATCGGACCGGTCGTTAACGCCTTCTCCGACACTCTCGGCGCTGGTGTGAAGGTCTTGGTTGACACAGGGCTGCTGCCTCTGGCATCCATCCTGATTGAGCCTGCAAAGATCCTGTTCCTCAACAACGCCATAAATTATGGTGTGCTCGCTCCACTTGGAGTCGCTCAGGTAGAAGAAGCTGGCAAGTCAATCATGTTCATGCTTGAGAGCAATCCAGGTCCCGGACTAGGAATCCTGGTTGCCGTCTGGCTAGCAGCAGGAAGCAAGGTGCTGCGCGGAAGTGCTCCAGGCGCGATCGTGATTCACTTCTTGGGTGGAATCCACGAGATCTACTTCCCATATGTACTAATGAAGCCGATTTTGGTTTTGGCTGCCATTGCTGGTGGTGCAACGGGTGTTGCTACCTTCCTAGTAACTGGCGTTGGCGTGGTGGCAACACCAGCCCCAGGCTCAATTTTCGCCTACCTAGCGGTTACCCCTCCAGGAAACCACTTTGGTGTGCTGCTAGGAATTCTCCTTTCGGCCACCGTCTCCTTCCTCGTCGCATTTGTGATTCTCAAAGCCTCCAAGGATGGCGATGATGACCTCGAGGCCGCAAAGGCCAAGAGCAAGTCGATGAAGACCGGCGGTGCGGAGTAATCCATGGCTAGCATTTCTGGAGCTGACGTCAAGCACGTAGTTGTGGCTTGCGAGGCTGGAATGGGTTCCTCGGTCATGGTTGCCAGAATGCTGGCCAAGCAGCTGAAGGCGAACGGCGTCGAAGTAACTCACTCCCCTGTGAATCAGTTGGCCGACACTACGCACGACGTAGTTTTGGTCCATCGTGGCCTCTCGCAGCGCGCGAAGCAGGCAGTTCCTGACTCACCTGTAATCATCTTTGACATGTTCCTCGGCGATATGCGTATCGCTCAGCTGGTCAATGAGATTCAGGAAGGTCACGAAATCAGCGATGACTGATCTGATTCAAAAGGCCGGAATCCGGTTAGATGTCACGGCCTCCTCATCAGAGGAGGCCGTGAGCATCTGCGGCGAGCTACTTCTAGAACTAGGTGCAATCGGCCCAGAGTATGCAGCTGCGATGTGGGAGCGAGAGCAAAAGTTCTCCTCGGCAATCGGAATGGGATTTGCAATCCCCCACGGCACTGACGAATCTCGTGTTCACGTAATTTTTGACCAGCTGGTATTTCTGCGACTTGCATCTCCGATCACTTGGGGTGATGAGGAAGTCAGCTGCGTGTTGGGAATAGCCTCGAGTGGCGACGGCCACGTTGAAATTCTTGGCAACCTAGCCGAACTAATTCAAGACGAGACCAAGCTTGAGGTGTTAGTCGCCTCTGGCAGTGCTGACCAGGTTCTCGAGCTGATTTTAGATGGCGGTGTGGCCTAGGCCACAGATAAAGAAAAGCAATTATGAGCTCCGAAAGACCAATAGCCGTCCACTTTGGCGCCGGCAATATCGGCCGCGGCTTTATAGGGGCAGTCCTTCAGGACGCTGGCTACTTTGTGGTCTTCGCGGATGTCAACGCAGGTCTTATCCACGCCCTCAATGACAGGGGCAGCTACACCCTCACCGAGCTCGGAGCGGGTTCTCAAAAGAAGACCTACACCAACTATCGAGCCCTGCACTCTGTCGAGCAGCGCTCGGAGCTAATCGGCCAGCTAGCAAAGGCCGAAATTATTACTGCGTCAGTAGGCGCAAACATTTTGCCCCTGATTGCCCCCGTGATTGCGGAGGGGCTCTCAGCCAGAACACTTTCAAAGCCGGCCGTGGTGATGGCCTGCGAAAACGCAATCAATGCAACAGACATTCTGAAATCCGAAATCCGCACAGTTGAAAACCTAGATTCGCTCGCAGTGTTTGCCAACACGGCTGTTGACCGTATTGTCCCTATCCAGCCTGACGGCTCAGAGCCCGACGTTGCCGTTGAGGCGTTTTGCGAATGGGTCATCGACGCGGGCAATCTCTCCGGAATCAAGCTGGAAATTCCATCAGCAACATTTGTTGACCGGCTTGAGCCGTTTATCGAGCGCAAGCTTTTCACGGTAAACACGTCCCACCTCTCCGCGGCCTATTTGGGCCAGCGGGCAGGCCACGCAACGGTTGTTTTGGCTCTGAACGATCCGGCCGTGATGAAGAAGACCAAGGCTGTCTTAGAGGAGACTTCGAAGGTGCTGGTGCGCAAGCACAACTTCGACCCCGCAGCTCACAGTAGATATGTGAAGAAGACTCTCAAGCGCATCACTAGCCCAGCAATTGATGACCAGGTCGAGCGCGTGGGCCGTGATCCCATCAGAAAGCTCTCGCGGCTCGAGAGACTGATCGGCCCAGCGGCTCAGTACGCAGAGCACTACGGACGTCCTGAGCACCTGCTCGATGTGATCTCGGCAGCTCTAGCCTTTGAAAACGATGACGACCCTGAAGTGGCAAGGCTGCAACTTCTTCTAACCAGCCTTTCAACCTCCGAGTTTGCTCAAGAGGTATGTGGGATCTCAAGCTCCCACCCGCTTGCACAGTACCTAGTCGAGACAATCGACAATCACAAACGTCAGGTGGCTCGTCAGGGCCTTCTGGGGTAACTTCAAAGATTAATTGCTAGCATCCTGAAGGACCTAAGGAGAAAAATGTCAACCGTCACGGCAACCGTCACAATCGAAGATCCCATTGGCTTTCACGCAAGGCCCGCAGGTCAGATCGTGAAGCTTGTGAAAGAGTCCGGTCTTGAAATCAGGATGGGCAAGGTCGGCGGCAACATGGTTAAAGCCAACTCTCCACTTGGGCTCATGGCCATGAAGGGCAAGACAGGCGAGGAGCTAACTGTCGAGGTTGACACCGAAGACGCCGCTCAGGCACAAGCCATAATCGACCAGATTCAGCAGTTTCTAAAAGGCTAATTTTGACTCAACAGGTCCTCTCAGGCCTCGGCGTTGGGCTCGAGGCGGTAACCGCGGAGGTCTTTCGCGTCCGTCAGGCTGAGCCACTTCCAATACCGGCAAAGCATTCTGGAGATGTTGCTGCCGAGCAAGCAAAGCTGCGCAAAGCAGTTGACGAGGTTTCAAGCGAACTAGAGAGCCTTGCCGAGAAGGCAGGCGAGACATCAGCTGAGATTTTTGAGGCGCTAGGAATGATCCTGTTGGACGAGAGCCTCTTTGACGCAGCTGTTGCTCAGCTTGATGATGGCTGGGAGGCTGGCACGGCTTTTGTGAATGCCATGGAGACTTTTGCCGAGCTACTCTCCGGTGACCCCACATTTGAGGAGCGCATTGCGGATATTCGAGACCTGGCAAAAAGGGTTGCGGCAAACATTCACGGCATCTTTCTGGGGTTAGATCTTCCAGATACCGGAAAGTTTGTAATTGTCGGCGAAGACTTCTCTCCCGCCGATACTGCCCAGTTCACTTCTGCGGTGGTGGGGGTAATTACGATTCAAGGTGGCCCGACCTCTCACACCGCCATCATCTGCCGCTCAAAGTCGATTCCTGCGGTTGTTTCCTGCTCAGGTGCAAAAGAACTCAAAGATGGCCAAATGGTTTTGGTCGACCCTGTTGGCGACAGGGTCGTAATTGGCGGAACCGCGGCAGATGCGACCAAGGCCATCAGCTTCGTTGCCAAGTCCACAGAGCCAGTAATTCCGGTTCGCTCAAATATTGGCTCGCTTGAGGATGCCGTTGCCGCCGCTGCAACCGCGGCAGAGGGTGTTGGACTGTTCCGCACAGAGCTTTTGTATCTCTCCGCCACAACCGAGCCAACCCTCGAAAGACAAATCCAGTCCTACACCGAAATCCTTACTGCCTGCCCTGAGGGGCCGATTGTTGTGAGGACGATTGATGCCGGAAGTGACAAGCCCGTTCCGTTTCTGAAAATGCCAGATGAGGAGAATCCTGCTCTGGGAGTTCGCGGATTCAGGCTTGTTAGAGACCACCGCGATTTCATTGTTTCGCAGCTCGAGGCTTTGGAAGCGGCCCGTAAGGCCTCTGGTCGCGAAGTCTGGGTAATGGCTCCGATGGTTGCGACGGCCGCCGAGGCGAAAGAGTTCGCCTCGCTTGCCAAGGCCGCAGGTCAGTTCAAGGTCGGAATCATGGTTGAGACCCCCTCGATTGTCTATGAGATTTCGAAGCTCAAGGGAGTAGTTGATTTCATCTCTGTTGGCACCAACGATCTTTCGCAGTACCTATTCGCCTCAGACCGTATGAACCCAAACCTGGGTGCCATGCTCAACCCTTGGCAGCCCGCGCTGATTGCTTCTTTGAACCAAATTGCCATCGAGTCTAAGAAGGCCGGTATTTACTCCGGAGTTTGTGGGGAAAGCGGCTCTGACCCGGCTTTTGCCGTGGTGCTAGCGGGTATGGGTTACGACTCGGTTTCCTCCTCCAGGTCTCAGGTGGGTGCGGTTAGGGCAGCCCTATCTTCGGTCACCCACGACGAAGCACGCGAGGTCTTTGAGGCAGCAATTTCTGGACACGACAGCGACGAAGCCAAGTCACTTGCACTGACCAAATTGGGTGAAATCGCTAAGTAGACTTAGGGCATGTCTTCCCCTTCACCGAGCCAGATTCCTGCCATTTACTCGGTGCTGAAGTTCTACAAAGTCTCCTCTTACGTAACAGGCGTATTCCTGCTTTTGTTGATGGTGACCTGGGGTATTAGACGGCTTCCGTTTTTAGGTTATGACCTGTGGATGTTTGGCCCAAACGGGGTTATTTCCTTTGAGAGCTACGGCATTGATGGCGAGGGGCTGCCAGAGGTCGGTTTGAACCTGACGGTTTTGATCTTGATAGTTCACGGCTGGCTCTATGTTGTGTATTTGCTTGCTGATTTCAGGCTATGGACCCTGATGCGCTGGCCGTTTACAAGGTTCTTAATTATCGGAGCGGGCGGTGTCGTGCCATTTCTGAGCTTCTACACCGAGGCCAAATACGCAAAGCTTGCTAGGGAGCAGCTCAGAGAACTAGAGGGCAAATGAAGCCGGTATTAGTGGTCGACTTCGGAGCTCAGTATGCCCAGCTGATTGCCCGCAGGGTTCGGGAAGCAAACGTCTATTCGGAGATAGTTCCGCACAACATTTCTGCGGCTGAGGTCGCCCAGAAGAATCCTGCAGCCATCATCCTCTCCGGAGGACCCTCGAGCGTCTACGAGGAAAACTCCCCCAGACTGGATGCAAAAATTCTTGAGCTTGGCATACCGGTCTTAGGCATTTGCTACGGCTTCCAGGTTCTGGCCCAGGCCCTGGGTGGCAGGGTCGATAAGACCGGCAAGAGAGAATACGGGGCAACGGATCTCAAGCTGAGCTCTGGTGGCACACTGCTCGCCTCCCAGCCTGATCTGCAGGTTTGCTGGATGAGCCATGGCGATCAGGTGATGGAGGCTCCGAGCGGTTTTGAGGTGCTTGCCTCAACCGCCACAACACCGGTTGCGGCCTTCGAGAACTTAGACAAGCGAATCTTCGGTGTCCAGTGGCACCCAGAGGTCAAGCACTCCGAGCAGGGCCAGCAGGTTTTGAAGAACTTTCTCTATGAAGGTGCAGGCATTGAGCCCAGTTGGAACTCGGGCAATGTCATCGCTGAGCAGGTTGAAAAGATTCGTGCCCAGGTCGGAAGCGCGAGGGTGATTTGCGGCCTCTCTGGGGGAGTGGACTCAGCAGTTGCGGCAGCACTTGTCCATCGCGCGGTTGGCGATCAGCTGACCGCTGTATTTGTTGATCACGGCCTGTTGCGCAAGGGCGAAGCGGAGCAGGTCGAGCGTGACTATGTTGCCGCCACCGGCATCAAGCTTGTGGTTGTAAACGCCGAGGAGAAGTTTCTCGGAGCCCTCAGTGGAGTTAGCGATCCCGAACAAAAGCGCAAAATCATAGGCAGGGAGTTCATCAGGACCTTCGAGGAGGCGGAGCGCAAGCTTGTCGCTGAGGCTATCGATGACAACCAACCAATCAAGTTTTTGGTGCAGGGAACCCTCTACCCGGACGTAGTCGAGTCTGGTGGTGGGGTAACCGCCGGCATCAAGTCTCACCACAACGTTGGAGGCCTTCCAGAGGACCTCGACTTTGAACTGGTGGAGCCGCTAAGGACTTTGTTCAAGGACGAGGTAAGGGCAATTGGAGCTGAGCTAGGGCTCCCTGCCGAGATTGTCCAGCGGCATCCGTTCCCAGGGCCAGGGCTTGGCATCCGCATCGTTGGAGAGGTCACCAAGGAGCGACTTGACCTGCTGCGAGATGCGGATGCAATTGTGCGGGAAGAGCTGACCGCAGCGGGCAAGGACGGTGAGATCTGGCAGTGCCCAGTGGTCCTTTTGGCGGACGTTAGGTCTGTTGGCGTGCAGGGTGATGGCCGCAGCTATGGACACCCCATCGTGTTGCGCCCGGTCTCATCCGAGGATGCGATGACCGCTGACTGGTCGAGGCTGCCCTATGAGCTATTGGCAAGAATCTCCAACCGAATCACCAACGAGGTCGAGGGTGTGAACCGAGTTGTGTTGGATGTCACCTCGAAGCCTCCCGGAACGATCGAGTGGGAATAGCAGTGGAGGTTTTTGGGCACCGCGGTGCGTGCGGCTATCTGCCCGAGAACACCATGGAGTCCTTCGAGCACGCCTTTGAGTTGGGTGCTGCCGCAATTGAGTTTGACGTTGTCATGACCCAAGACGGGGTCCCCGTGATTCGTCACGATCGCGACCTCACTCACACCACTGATATCCAAAAGCACAGTTTTCTGAGCAACATGGTTGATGAGCTGAAGGCAGAGGACGTCGCACAACTCAGGGCGATTGAGCGATATCCCGATGGCCGCCAGGAGTCTGCAAGTCACGATGGCAAGTACCACATCCCCACCCTTCGAGAGGTTGTAAATCACCCCGGCTTTGACGGCCGCCACCTCATCATTGAGCTCAAATACGGAAAGCACTTCTTTGATGCCGGCCTTGATTCGGTCGAAGCGCTGAAGCAGATTCTCGAGGAAGCAGATCTCGATGAGCGCGGTGTGAGGGTAACCATCGAGTGTTTTGAGTTTGGTGTTCTGCGCAGAGCTAAAGAGGCAATTGGCAGCCGGGCCCAGTATGTCTTTCTCTCAGCGCCAGACATGCTGCCAGAGGGTTTCAGCGAACTCGAGGACGAGCTGCTCGAGGAGATCGCCGAGAACTTTGATGGAGTCTCGGTAGCTATTCCAATGGTGCTGCAGGGGGACCTGGTAGCTAGGGCCAAGTCCAAGGGCCTCTACATCTTTACCTACACCGCGAGAACCGAGACGGCTGAGGGTCAGTGGCGGGCCTGGTTCGAAAGACTCATTGCAACCGGGGTGGATGGCATCTTTACCGACCAGCCTGACCTGCTAGCCGAAGTTGTAGCTGCCCTGCCCTAGGCTACGCAAGATGTCCAGGGTTCCAGCCGAAATCGATCCACTGCTTGAGGGGCTAAACCCCGAGCAGCGCAAGGCAGTCCTCTATAGAGGCAGTGCGCTCTTGATTGTTGCGGGTGCCGGATCGGGTAAGACCAGAGTCCTCACCCACCGAATTGCCCACCTGCTCGCAACCAAAGAGCTCTGGCCCTCGCAAATACTTTCAATTACCTTCACCAACAAGGCTGCTGCCGAGATGCGGGAGCGGGTGGAGTCGCTGATTGGGCAATCGGCCGAGGGTATGTGGATAAGAACCTTCCACTCCGCCTGCCTGCAGATTCTTAGGCGCGAGGCCGAGCGGCTTGGCCATGATTCCAACTTCACCGTCTATGACACAGGAGACACCAGGGCCCTGCTTCGCAGGCTCTTGCGCGAGGCCGGGGCGGAGGATGCCGACATCAAGCCCCAGCAGGCTGCGGCAATGATCTCTAACGCCAAGAACGAGCTCAAGGATGCCGAGGACTTCGCGAGGAATGCAGATCGCTCAAACCCCAGGCAGCGAATCGTCGCCGAGGTATTCCAGGCATATACCCAAGAGCTGAAGCGAAACAACGCCTTTGACTTCGATGACCTGATCGCAGAGACGGTGAACCTGCTGCGCGCATTTCCGGAGGTTCGAGCAAGGTATCAAAAGAAGTTCCGCCATGTCCTGATAGATGAGTACCAGGACACTAACCACGCGCAATACGCCCTAATTCGAGAGTTCACCAGGCCTCTTCCTCCCGAACACCAGCTCGTGAACGAGGAAACCGGTGAGGTTATGCCACCTGCAGATTTGACTGTGGTGGGTGATAGCGACCAATCCATCTACGCCTTCCGGGGTGCGGACATAAGAAACATCACCGAGTTTGAGCGGGACTTCCCGGGAGCCGAGACGATACTTCTGGAGCAGAACTATCGCTCCACCCAAAACATCCTCTCGGCTGCAAATGCCGTCATCTCGCAGAACCCCTATCGCCCGCCCAAGAACCTTTGGACCGATAGCGGAGCTGGCGAGAAGGTAACCCTCTTCACCGGTTACGACGAGCGCAATGAGGCGGCCTTTGTGGTTGACCAGGTCAAGGAGCTTCACGAGAGCGGCACCAACTACCGGGACATGGCTGTCCTCTACAGGGTCAATGCCCTCACCCTTTCACTGGAGAACGAGCTCAAGGTTCAACGAGTCCCCTACGCGGTCATTGGAGGCCTCAAGTTCTTCGAGCGCAAGGAGATCAAGGACGCACTTGCCTACCTGGCAGCAATCTCAAATGCCAGAGACGACGAGGCGGTCAGGCGCATTATCAATGTCCCAGCTCGTGGCATCGGTGACAAAACTGAGGCCAAGATCTCGCAGTTTGCAAGAGCCAATGAAATCTCCATCCGGCAGGCGCTCTTACGCTCGCAGGAACTGGGGCTAGGTCCAAAGCTGACCGGAGCAATCGACGAATTTGGCAAATTACTAAATGAGCTGGATGCCATGAGCGCAAGTGATGGTCCAGCGGATGTCCTCAAGCAGGCACTCATCAAGAGCGGCTACCGCTCCGAACTTGAGATCAGTCGCGACCCTCAGGATGAGGCAAGACTTGAAAACCTCGATGCGCTACTGGGTCAGCTCTATGAGTGGCAGGCAAAGTTTCCCGAGGGAACCCTCTCCGACTACCTTGCTGAGGTGACACTTGCCGCCGCGGCCGACGAGATCGTCGATGATTCGGGGAACCTATCGCTGATGACCCTCCACACCGCCAAGGGGCTCGAGTTTGATCAGGTATTCATGATTGGCATCGAGCAGGGAACCCTCCCTCACGTTAGGGCATTTGATGAGCCCGGAGGCCTCCAGGAGGAGCGCAGGCTGATGTATGTCGGGATGACCCGGGCGAAGAAAAAGCTCACCCTCTCTCATGCCCTGCAGCGAACCGTGTTTGGCTCAACCGCATCCATGGCGCCCTCGAGCTTTCTTTCTGACATCCCACCTGAGCTTCTTGAGAATGTTGGTACCGAACGCTCGATAGCGGCAACTGCTCCTAGGCCGAGTAGGTGGGAGGGGGCAATTACAGCCAGCTCCATCCGGGACAACAAGGACCTGGAGTTAGCTCTGAACGATCGCATAAATCATGAGAGCTTCGGTGATGGCACCGTAGTTGGAGTTACCGGCACTCCACCGAAGCAAACCGCCGAGGTTTCCTTCGATAGCGGGGTAACCAAGCGGCTACTTGTGAAAATGGCACCGATTACCAAGCTTTAGCGGGCTTAGGCCAATAGCCGTTCGCTAGACTTAGCGGGTTGTCCGCTCTCACAGGAAACGAATTTCACCGTGGATTTATTTGAATATCAAGCACGCGACCTATTTGAGGCCTACGGGGTCCCTGTTTTGGCAGGTCGCATCGCAGACACCCCAGAAGAGGCCGAGCAGGCCGCCAAGGAAATTGGTGGAACCGTGGTCATCAAGGCACAGGTCAAAACTGGCGGCCGTGGCAAGGCAGGTGGCGTGAAGCTTGCTCACAACCCACAAGAGGCCAGGGAGCGTGCCGAGGAGATTCTCGGGCTCGACATTAAGGGCCACGTTGTAAAGCGCGTGATGATTGCCCAGGGTGCCCAGATTGACAAAGAGTTCTACTTCTCAGTTTTGCTGGACCGTTCCAATCGCACCTTCCTCTCGCTCTGCAGCGTTGAAGGTGGCGTGGAGATTGAGCAGCTTGCGGTTGAGCGCCCAGATGCACTCGCAAAGGTGCCGATCTCGGCAGTATCTGGCATCGACAAGGCCAAGGCTCTAGAGATTGCGAAGCAGGCCGGCTTCCCGGCAGAGCTGCAGGACAAGGTTTCCGATGTCTTCGTCAAGCTCTATGAGGTCTTCACCAAGGAAGACGCGACCCTGGTCGAGGTCAATCCACTGGTGCTCACTGCGGACGGCGAGATCATTGCCCTTGACGGCAAGGTTTCTCTAGATGACAACGCGGAGTTCCGCCACGAGCGCGAAGAGATGGAACGCGATCAGCTTGATCCGCTGGAGGCAAAGGCCCAGGCCCTTGACCTCAACTACGTCAAGCTTGACGGTGAGGTCGGAATTATCGGCAATGGGGCTGGCCTTGTGATGTCAACTCTTGATGTCGTTGCCTACGCAGGTGAGCGTCACGGAAGCGTGAAGCCGGCGAACTTCCTGGACATTGGAGGCGGAGCATCGGCAGAGGTCATGGCGGCAGGTCTAGATGTCATCTTGAACGACCCCCAGGTCAAGAGCGTGTTTGTAAATGTTTTCGGTGGAATTACTGCCTGTGACGCAGTCGCTAAAGGAATTGTGGGCGCTTTGAACACCCTAGGAGACAAAGCTTCCAAGCCTCTTGTCGTGAGACTTGATGGCAACAACGTAGACCAGGGCCGAGCAATTCTGGCCGACTACGCTCACCCTCTGGTCACTCTGGCCGAGACCATGGATGGCGGCGCCGACGAGGCCGCGAAGCTGGCGAACAGGTAAGGGACAGACAATGGCAATTTATCTAGACTCCAACTCCAAGATCATCGTCCAGGGCATGACCGGTGCCGAGGGCATGAAGCACACCCAGCGCATGCTCGCAGGCGGCAGCAACATTGTTGGCGGTGTAAACCCCAGAAAGGCCGGCGAGAGCGTCGAGGTCGAGGGTAAGTCGCTGCCAGTCTTTGGTTCTGTGGCGGAGGCCATGGAGAAAACCGGGGCCAATGTTTCCGTAATCTTTGTTCCACCAGCTTTTGCGAAGGCGGCCATCATCGAGGCCATCGACGCTGAGATCCCGCTGGCTGTTGCCATTACCGAGGGTATTCCGGTGCACGACTCCGCAGCTGCTTGGGCCTACAACGTCGAAAAGGGCAAGAAGACCAGGTTGATTGGACCAAACTGCCCCGGAATCATCTCTCCTGAGCAGTCCAATGCAGGTATTACCCCATCGAACATCACAGGTCGCGGTCCGATTGGACTTGTTTCAAAGAGCGGCACCCTGACCTACCAGATGATGTTTGAGCTTCGGGACATCGGATTCTCAACTGCCATCGGTATTGGTGGAGACCCCGTGATTGGCACCACTCACATCGATGCGCTCGAGGCGTTCGAAAAGGACCCCGAGACTAAGGCAATCGTTCTGATCGGCGAGATTGGTGGCGACTCCGAGGAGAAAGCCGCCGAGTACATTTCCAAGAACGTCAGCAAGCCAGTCGTTGCCTATGTTGCGGGCTTCACCGCCCCTGAGGGTAAGACCATGGGTCACGCTGGCGCAATTGTTTCAGGCTCGGCCGGAACCGCGCAGGCCAAGAAAGAGGCCTTCGAGGCAGTTGGTGTGAAGGTGGGCAAGACCCCCTCGGAGACTGCCGAACTGATGCGGGAAATAGTAAGCAAGCTGTAGTTCGGTGAACCGGGGGCTTAGCTTTGCGATTGCGGCGCTACAGGCGCTCATCATCATCGCCTCGGTTGTAGGCCTAATAGTTGCTCCGCTGACACTTGCCTGGTTTATCGAGGGTGACGGCTCCGTTGACTGGATAGTTGCCCTGCAGGTCGCAGGTTATGCATTCCTACTTGCCTGTGGCGTGCCCCTTCACTTTTCAGCTGGCGAGTTAGTTGGCATTGCGTTCCCCGCCTTCACGCTGAGCGTGTTACCACTGGGACTGACGCTGCTGATGGCACTTATGGCAATTCGAATTGGCTACCGACTCAGCGCTGCATCCTCGCTTTGGCCCGCTTGGCTGGGCGGTGCTGCCGCCTTTGGAGGCATCTCCTATGGGCTGAGTCTGGTGATCCAGACAGAGGCTGTGGTGATGGGAGAGTGGGGTCCGCTGTTTATCCCAGCCGCATTCTTTGGCGGGTTACTTTTCATCGCGTCTATCTCCGGAAGGCGTTTTGAGCTCTTTGAGGGAGCCAATGGCCCAGAGGCGAGAGAGCGGGTGTTTCTCAGGGGTCTTGCCAGCTCGGCATTTGAAAAGCTCCACTGGTCTATAAAGACTGTGCTGCCTCCGGCCACACGAATCGGTGTCTCGGTGATTGCCACCCTGCTGCTTGCAAGCTCGCTAATGATTGCCCTTGCCCTTGGGTTTGGCTGGATTGAGGTGTTGCGGCTCTATCAGGGCCTTGGCCTTAGCCTCTTTGGCGGGTTGATGCTGACCATTGGGCAACTAGCGATCCTTCCCAACTTGATTGCCTTTGGCGCCAGCTGGATCTCGGGGGTTGGCTTCGCAATCGGTGAGGGAAGCTACGTCTCCCCGCTAGCCACCCAGCTTGGGCCGCTTCCGGCGATGCCTGTCTTTGCAGCTATCCCAACCGGAGGTTTCGAACGCGGCATACTGTTCGCGTTGGTGCCGGTGCTGGCAGCGTTTTTTGCCACCGTGCTCTCGAGAAAGTTCTCGGACGGACTTAGGTGGGAGTACGCAACCCGCTTTGGTGCGGCGAGCGCTTTGGCAATGGTCGCCGCAACCGTTGCGGCAGCTTTGGCTCTGCTATTAGCACTTGTTGCAAGTGGCAGTTTTGGTCCTGGGCGTTTCTCGTGGGTTGGCATCGACGCACTGGTTTTTGCCGGAATCATCTTTGTCCAGGTTCTAGTGCCGACGTTCCTAGCTTCGCTTGTGGTGGTGCGGCCCTACTCCAGTGCGGATGAGCGAAAGTAGACTTTGGCCGTGCTCTCGATTGTTGTACTCATTTCCGGAACAGGTTCCAACCTAAAGGCGCTCCTGGAAGCCTGTGACAATCCGCTTTATCCCGCAAAGGTATTGGCTGTCGGTGCCGATAGAGCCGCTGAGGGCCTCGAGCATGCGGAGTTATTCGACAAGACAACCTTTGTGGTCCAGCCCGGCGGTTTCGCTTCCAAGGACGAGTGGGCCGAGGTTCTGGCGAGCAACATCGACATCCACCAACCTGACCTGATTGTTCTTGCTGGATTTATGAGAGTGCTTCCAAAGAGCTTTGTCGACAGGTACTACCCAAGGATTATCAACCTTCACCCATCCCTGTTGCCTAAGTATCCGGGTGCTCACGCGGTTCGCGATGCTCTTGCCGCCGGCGCTACGGAAACCGGAAGCACCATCCACGTAGTTGACGCAGGCGTCGACACAGGACCCGTTATTGCCCAGCAGAGCATGGCAATTCCAGCAGGCATCTCAGAGCACGAGCTTCACGAGAAAATCAAAGAAATTGAAAAGCAGCAGCTTGTGAAGACCATTGAGGCAATTGCAAGTGGCGAGCTGAAGCTCGAGGAGGTTTCGAGTTGAGAGACAAGGTAGCAATCAGGCGGGCTCTGATCTCGGTCTCCGACAAGACCGGACTAATTGAACTTGCAACCGCTCTTTCCAAGGCCGGTGTGGCAATCGTGTCTACCGGATCGACTGCTAAGCAGATTGCTGCGGCCGGAATCGCGGTGAGCGAGGTGAGCGAGGTCACGGGCTTTCCCGAGTCCTTGGACGGCAGGGTCAAGACCCTGCACCCAGCAATCCATGGAGGACTGCTGGCAGATCTAAGACTCGACTCTCACGTCGAGCAGCTTGAGAGCCTTGGTATTGAACCCTTTGAGCTTGTTGTGGTGAACCTGTATCCATTTGTGGAGACTGTTTCCTCTGGCGCGGGCTACGACGAGAGTGTTGAGCAAATCGACATTGGTGGACCGGCAATGGTTAGAGCCAGCGCCAAAAACCACGCCAACGTTGCAATCGTTGTTAGCCCAGAGCGCTACCCAGCAATCATTGAGGCAATCGAAGACGGCGGCACAGATCTTGAGTTGAGAAAACAACTCGCGCTTGAGGCCTTTAGCCACACCGCAAACTACGACGCTGCGGTCTCCTCTTGGCTAGCTGGGCAGCTTGGCTCTGAGCGGCTCTCGCTTGGCTTTACCAAGAGTGGTGACCTGCGTTATGGAGAAAACTCCCACCAGGCAGCATCACTTTTCGTTGACGGCAATTCGGGTGTGGCGAGTGCAAAGCTCCTCGGAGGCAAGGAGATGTCCTACAACAACTTTGTAGACATCGACGCTGCAGTCAGAGCGGCCTATGACTTCTCTGAGCCTGCAGTTGCAATCATCAAGCACGCTAACCCATGTGGTGTGGCGATTGCTGAGCCAGGGGCAGAGGACCCAATAACCTCTGCCTATTGGCGCGCTCACCTCACGGATCCTGTATCGGCTTTTGGTGGCGTGGTGGCAGCAAACCGCGAGGTCACTGCCGAATTCGCAGCAAAGCTCTCTGAGGTATTCACCGAGGTTATTGCCGCACCTGGCTTTAGTCCCGAGGCGCTAGAGATACTTTCCAAGAAAAAGAACCTCAGAATTCTTGAGCTCTCGGGTGACTACAAGCTCCCAAGTCGCGAAATTAGGCAGATCTCCGGAGGCCTACTGGTTCAAGAACCAGATAGCTTCGAAGGCCTAGATGTTTCAGCTTGGAAGCTAGTCTCGGGAAAGCCCGCGTCTCCTGCACTGATGGCAGACCTAGAGTTTGCCTGGCGGGCATCTCGAGCGGTGAAGTCCAATGCGATTTTGCTGGCCAAGGATCTTGCTGCGGTCGGCATTGGAATGGGCCAGGTGAACCGGCTTGACTCCTGCCACCTAGCCATTCAGCGCGCCGGGGATCGGGCAGCAGGATCGGTGGCGGCGTCAGACGCCTTTTTCCCATTTGCCGATGGTTTAGAGGTGCTAATCGCTGGCGGGATTTCGGCTGTTGTCCAACCGGGTGGAAGCGTGCGGGACGAAGAAGTGATTGCTGCCGCGGTGAGCGCGGGAATAACCATGTATTTCACTGGCGAGCGACACTTCTACCACTAGGAATCTCTTAGGCCCGCGCTCTGTTAGCCTGTAAGGCTGCCTAGGGTGGCGGAAGAGATAAATGCAAAATTCCGAATCGGGAACTCTCAAGGTTCTTATGCGGCTGGTGCCGTTTGCGAAGAAGGCCATACCCAGGTTGATCCTTGGGATGCTGGCCGGCATCGCTGCACACATGTTCGCACTCGCCATTCCGCAGCTACTGCAGGACCTAGTGAATTCCTTGGTCGCTGGGGGCCTTGACGCGCTCTTGCCGGCGGTCGGTCTGATTCTGTTTCTTGGTGTTCTCGAGGCACTGTTCGTTCTGCTTAGGCGCTGGTTGGTGCTTACCCCGGGTACCTATGTCGAGGCTGACATGCGCAACAAGCTCTATGAGAAGCTGCAGGATCTTCCAGTTGCTTTCCATGATCGCTGGCCCTCGGGACAGCTACTTTCCAGGGCGGTCTCTGATCTCCACCTGATTCGCCGCTGGCTGAGTTTTGGTCTTGTGCTGTTCACGGCAAACCTGATCACGATCATCGTGGGTCTGGCGATTCTCTTCACCTTCAACTTCTGGCTGGGACTTATCTTTTTTGTGGCAACGATTCCGATCTGGATAGCCGGGTTCCTCTTTGAGGGAAAGTACAAGGTCATCGCGAGGTTGTCTCAGGATCAATCGGGCGATTTGGCCACCCGCGTTGAAGAGGCAGTTCACGGCGTTAGGGTCCTAAAGTCCTTTGGGCGCGGAGCGTTTGCCGCGCACCAATTTTCGAACCAGGCCTCCGACCTTCAGTCCACCGAGATTCGTAAGGCCAAAGCCGTTGCCAATATTTGGCTCTATTTGATTCTGATTCCTGAGCTGGCGGTCGGGCTCTCCATGCTGGCTGGAGTCTGGCTTGTGGCTCAAGGGGACGTCTCGGTTGGGACCCTGGTGGCCTTCTTCGCGACTGTGATGGTGCTTAGGTGGCCAACAGAGTCGCTTGGCTTTTTGCTCTCCTTCACCCTTGAGGCGAAGACCGCCACCGAGCGCTTCTTTGAGGTCATGGATGAGGTGAACCCGATTGTTGATCCCGAGAACCCGAAGCAGGTCGCAGACCCTAAGGGCCTTCTCGAGTTCCATGACGTCCACTTTCGCTATCCGGATGCCTCCGAGGATTCCAAGGCTTTGATTAGTGGTGTGGACCTAAGGATTGAACCCGGTGAGTCCGTGGCACTCATTGGCCTAACCGGATGCGGCAAGACAACCCTCACCGCACTGACCACGAGGCTCTATGAGGTCACTAGCGGTTCGATCACCATAGACGGCCTTGACATCAGAGAGATGTCTCGAGGCGAGCTCCGCAGCCACATCGCCATGGCATTCGAGGATGCCACCCTGTTTTCCTCTTCGGTGAGAGACAACGTCCTACTTGGAAACCCGGATGCGACTGAGGAGGACCTCAAGCAGGCCCTAGAGATCGCCCAGGCACAATTCGTCTATGAGCTGCCCGACGGTCTTGACACCACAATTGGCGAAGAGGGCCTCTCGCTCTCCGGAGGTCAGCGCCAAAGACTAGCGCTTGCAAGAGCCGTGGCAGCAAACCCAAGGATTCTCGTCCTAGACGATCCGCTATCGGCACTCGATGTTGACACCGAAGCTATGGTCGAGGATGCCCTAAGGCATGTCTTGAAGGAGACCACGGCACTGATTGTTGCCCACCGGCCCTCAACAGTGATGTTGGCTGACAAGGTTGCGCTCATGGAGGACGGGAAGATAACCGCCTTCGGCACCCACCAGGAACTTATTCGCTCTAGCGAGCACTACCGCTACGTAATCACCTCTTTGGACGAGGAGCAGAAGGAGCGGGAGGTGAACATTTGAGTCTCTACGGAACTAACGATGAGGAGCGCACAGACCTCAACAAAGAGGAGTCTCGCTTTGTAAGGGCCCGCTCTAGAAGGCTGCTTGGTTCGCTGCTTGCCCCGATGCGGCTGAGGCTAATCCTCGCAATCTTCTTGGGTGTTATCTCAACGGCCATCAGGGTTGCAGGTCCCGCTCTGATTGCTTTGGGCATCGACTGGGCTCTACCTCGAGCGATCATGCGCGAATACAACGAGCTTTGGATTGTGGTTGGACTCTATTTGTCTGCAGCGTTGATGACCTCGATTCTGACCTACTACTTCCTGATGATCACGGCCAGGCTTGCTCAGAATGTGGTGTTTGACCTTAGAAACCGGATGTTTGTTCACACTCAGAAGCTCTCGGTTGAGTTTCACGAGCGCTACACCGCAGGTCGCGTCATTGCGCGTCAGACCTCGGATCTTGAGTCGATTGCGGAGCTACTTGCAGGTGGTCTGAACGAGCTTGCTATTGGAGCTATGTTCATGTTCTTCACAGCGGTTGCGCTACTGCTGCTAGATCCAGTTTCGTTCCTGGTTTTGTTCGGAGCTTTGGTGCCGCTGGCGCTACTCACCCGCTGGTTCCAGGTGAAGACAAACCGCGGCTACCGCAAGCAGAGGGTCGCCTCATCGCGCCTGATCCAGTACTTCGTTGAGAGCATGACCGGCATTCGTGCTGTGAAGGCTTTCCGCAAGGAAAAGCGCAACGAGAAGCACTTCGGTGGGCTCGTCGAGGACTACCGCGGTCACAATGCCCACCTCATTCAGCTCTTTGGTATTTACGACCCAGGCCTGATCCTGATTGGAAACGCCACCGTTGCAGCCGTCTTGCTGGTCGGTGGCTACAGAGTTCTCGAGGGCTCCTTGGGCATTGGCGTTTTAACTGCAGCAATTTTGTATGCCAGAAGGTTCTTTGACCCGATGGAAGAGATTGCAATCTTCTATAACTCCTACCAATCGGCAGCCAGCGCACTTGAGAAGATCTCAGGTGTTCTGGAAGAAGAGCCTTCGGTTCCGGAGCCTCAGAGCCCAGTCGAATTTGATAGCGCAAAGGGCCATATCCACTTCAATGGCGTTGAGTTCAAGTATTCGACAGGCCCCACAGTCCTTCACAAGTTTGACCTTGAGATTCCTGCCGGTCAGACCATTGCTCTGGTTGGAACGACAGGGGCTGGAAAGTCCACACTTGCCAAGCTGATCTCTCGTTTCTATGACCCAAGTCTGGGCAATGTCACCATTGATGGGGTCGACGTTAGGGACATTTCCAACAAGGACCTTAGGCGTGAGGTTGTGATGGTGACCCAGGAGGCCTACCTGTTCTCGGGAACCGTGGCGGAGAACATCCAGCTTGGAAGGCCTGGTGCCTCAATTGAGGACGTAATGTCAGCGGCCAAGGCGGTTGGTGCCCACGAGTTCATCTTGAGTCTTCCCGAGGGTTATGACACCGATGTGAATAAGCGCGGTGGCAGGGTGTCCGCAGGTCAGCGGCAGCTCATTTCGTTCGCGCGAGCCTTCCTCGCTAACCCGGCGGTGCTAATTCTGGATGAGGCAACATCTTCGCTCGATATTCCATCCGAGCGCATGGTCCAGAGGGGACTAAAGACCCTGCTTGCAGGTCGGACAGCCGTCATCATCGCTCACAGACTCTCTACGGTTTCCATTGCTGACAGAGTGCTAGTAATGGAGCACGGCAAGATCATTGAGGACGATGCTCCGAAGGTCCTGGCAGCTGGAAGTGGCAAGTTTGCCAAGCTCTATAAGGCCTGGAAAGACTCTCTGGTTTAGTCCTTAGTTTCGCTCACCAACAGTGCTATCGCGCTCATCGGTGGCAGGGTGGCAGTCAGCTCTCCACCAACAACCTGGTGTTTCTCACCGTCAATGAGGTTCACGTACTCACCATCTGGCAACGTGGTTGGCACAGTTACGCTCATCTCCTGGGTGTCGAACACGTTGGTTATGAAGTAGCCCACGCCATCACGGGCAAAGCCGTAGACACCGCGTTCGCGATACTTTTCAACAACGGGGGCAGCCGAGGCTTGGTCGCGGAACCGCATCATGTTGATAGTTGATTGCCAACGGTGTTGGCAGATCCACTCGTCCGCCTTGTAGTCGTCCTTTGGTGCGCTCACGCCGCTGCAGTCGATTGGTCCGACGCCCTTTACGGTCTCGTAGGGCCCTGCATCGCGAGAACGAAACGCGTAAGAGGAGTAGAGCATGGGCTGGCCGTAGTCCTCCGCGAGCATCATTGCGGTTGCAAGTTCAAAGTATCTAGCGTCGTTGTAGTTGAGGGTTTCGCCGTTGCGCTCGGTGTCATGGTTCGAGACAAAGGCAATGGTCTGGTTGCTGGGGGTAAAGTCCCTAAACCTGATTGCTGATCCAGCTGGGGTAATTACCTCACCCTTGAAATAGCTGCGCATGTTCCTCGCGTAGTCAAACTCCCAGACCTCGCCGGAATCTAAGTATTGCTCCGGCTGGATTGGCTCACCGCCACCACGAATTACCTCGTGAATGACCCTGGTTCCCTCGGGCAGCTGGTCGATGATCACCTTCAGGTCGCTTGCCGCCATGTGTTTAGCGGCATCGATGCGGAAGCCGGCAACCCCCAGCGACAGAAGGTCGTTTAGGTAGGTGAGAATCTGGTTCTGGACGTTCTCTAGCTTCTGGTTGAGATCACTCAGGGCTAGAAGTTCGCAGGTTTGGACCTGCGCGAGATCTTTATAGCTACTGATGGAGTCATCGGGGGTGAGGTTGCAGTTGTGGAAGTCCTCGCGAGTGTAAAGGCCCTCATACTCGTATTTGGTGAACTTAGTTCCGGCATAACCGGTTCCAGAGGTTTGTGCGGTCATGTGGTTGATTACGGCGTCGGCTATGACATCAACCCCGTGCTCGCTGCAGGTAGCAACCATGTTGGCAAACTGCTCACGGGTTCCGAACCTTGATTCGATTTTGTAGCTAACTGGCTGGTACACCGTCCACCACGCAGCTCCGGTGATGTGCTCCTGAGGGGGTGAGGTCAAGACCCAGTCGACACCGGATTCTCCAAGAAACTCGCACTCAGCAGCAATAGAGTCCCAAGGCCACATAAACAGCTGAACGCCAATAAGGGATTCGTAACGAATTTCAGCCTGGGCCTGCTCTGGAGCTTCGGTTTGACTCGCGCACCCCACCAGAGTCGCTGCCGAGAGAACTGAGCCGACTAGAGCTGAGAGAAAACGCACTGTTCAATGCTAAACGATAGGCTAGGCGAGGCTTTGCGCCAGGTGCGCAGTAATTTCAGGAGAAAAATGAGCAAAATCAAGGTAGTTGGCAAGGTTGTTGAGCTTGATGGCGATGAGATGACTCGCATCATCTGGCAGGACATCAAGGACAACCTGATCCTGCCCTTCTTGGACATCGATCTCGAGTACTACGATCTCTCGGTTCAGCACCGTGATGAGACAGATGACCAGGTCACCATCGATGCCGCGAACGCCATTAAGACCCACGGGGTCGGTGTGAAGTGTGCAACTATCACCCCCGATGAGGCAAGAGTCGAAGAATTTGGACTCAAGAAGATGTGGCGCAGCCCAAACGGCACCATTCGAAACATTCTCGGCGGCGTGGTCTTCCGCGAGCCCATAATCATTTCCAATGTTCCAAGGCTTGTACCTGGCTGGACCAAGCCGATTGTGATTGGTCGTCACGCCCACGGCGATCAATACAAGGCAACAGACTTCAAGGTGCCGGGCAAGGGCGTTGTCACCATGACCTGGACCCCAGCCGATGGCTCCGAGCCTCAGACAATGCAGATTGCTGAGTACCCGGAGAACGGCGGCGTCGCCATGGGCATGTACAACTACATCGATTCAATTAGGGACTTTGCTAGGGCATCATTCAACTACGGCCTATCCCGCGGATACCCCGTCTACATGTCAACCAAGAACACCATCCTGAAGGCCTACGACGGCGCCTTCAAGGACACCTTCCAAGAGGTTTTCGACGCCGAGTACGCGGACAAGTTCGCGAGTGCGGGACTGACCTATGAGCACAGGCTCATTGACGACATGGTTGCAGCCTCTTTGAAGTGGGAGGGTGGCTATGTCTGGGCATGTAAGAACTACGACGGTGACGTCCAGTCCGACACCGTTGCTCAGGGATTTGGATCGCTGGGACTGATGACCTCAGTACTGACTACCCCAGACGGCAAGTCGGCGCTCGCAGAAGCTGCCCACGGCACCGTAACCCGCCACTACCGCCAGTGGCAGAAGGGCGAGAAGACCTCCACAAACCCAATCGCCTCGATCTTCGCTTGGACCCGCGGTCTGATGCACCGAGCCAAGCTGGATGGCACCCCTGAGGTTGCACAGTTTGCCCAGACTCTCGAAGACGTGATCATCAAAACCGTCGAGTCTGGCCACATGACCAAGGACCTTGCCGCATTGGTCGGTAAGGACCAGAAGTGGCAGACCACCGAGGAGTTCATGGCAACCCTCGCCGAAAACATGCGCAAGGCAATGGCCTAATAACTAGCCCCCAACGGGGGCTGTGGAAAACTCCCTGCAGGAAACTGCGGGGAGTTTTAGCTTTTGCGGCATGAAAAAACATGCCATCTCATTCATCACACTTCTAATCTCTGTCTTCCTAATACCCTTGCCCGCAAGCGCGGAACCGGTCTGTGAGGGAAACCTCTGCACAATTACCTTCGGCTACACCGGCAGCATGCAAACCTGGGAGGTTCCTCAGGGTGCAATAAACCTCAGCTTTGAAATCTATGGTGCCTCTGGAGCGCGCGGTGGTGGGGGTGGCAGCGTCACAGGCGACCTCATCGACATCCCGGACACCCTCTACATCTTCGTTGGCGGCGCGGGAAACCAAGGCGTAACCGCAGCGGGAGGCTACAACGGTGGCGGAAGGGCCGGCGGCAACAGGGGCAATGAGGGCTCCGGCGGCGGAGCAACTGATATTCGCATCGGCCTGGAGCTAGAGGACAGAATCGTCGTCGCCGGTGGCGGCGGAGGCGGCGGAGGCTACTCGGGAGCCTCTGGAGCCGCGGGTGGCGGACTAGTAGCCAACAGCGGAGCCGCAGGCCAGGGAGGCGGAGGTGGTGGGGGAACCCAGACCTCTGGTGGTGGCGCGGGATATTCCAATGGTGGTTCCGCCGCTAGCGCAGGCAGTTTCGGTCAGGGTGGCCAGGGTGGCACCAGCTGGAACGCAGGCGGTGGTGGAGGCGGCGGCGGTTGGTATGGAGGCGGCGGCGGTGGTGGCGACGATGACGACTGCTGCGCCGACGGAGGCGGTGGAGGAGGAGGCTCGTCCTATGCCTCGAGCTCCAACACCCAAAATGTCGAGCACCAAATTGGTGTGAATTCTGGCCACGGCAGGCTCGTAATCACCTATTCGCTGGCTCCCGTTGTTGTTGAATTTTCAGGTCAGCAGCTAAGTGCGCTAACAGCAAGCTTCACACTTGAGCTTTCTGAACCCATTGTTGGGCTGACCGAGGAGGACCTGAGCCTTTCCACCCAGTCTTGCGTTATCTCCTCGGTCGCCGTTGATAACCAGTTGGCAAGCATCTTGCTGGCTGGCTGCTCCGATGGCGAGGTGACTCTAACTCTGCGGGCCTATTCAATTGGTACAGGCGATGCAGGGCCCACGAGCGATGCGGTTGCGACTTTAGTGTTTGATGGCCAGGGCCCCAGCTTTGAGTGGTCAGAGAGCCCAATTGCCATCTCCTCGAGCGCGATCACCATCTCCTTTTCGGTGTCGGACAATTTGGCCCCGAGTAGCGATTCATTCGCTGTTGAGGGTTGTTCGCTAGCAGTGAGTGGATCGACGGTCGTGCTTTCCTCATGCAGTGATGGTGTGGTGGAGGTATCGGTCAGGCCACTTTCGCTTGTGGATGTCTGGGGTAACGCAGCTCCCGAGGAGCCAATCAGCATCAGCTTCCAAATTGACACTGTGGGGCCCATAGCCACCTGGAACCAGGTGGTGGTTACAGGCGATGACCCATTTACCTACTCTGCGCTATTGAGCTTCTCCGAGCCCGTCAGCTTTAGTCCCGACTTAGTCACGTTTTCATCAGAGCTCGACTGTGGTTTGGGAAGTAGCGAAAGCGAAAGCGGCTGGCTCTTCACAGCAACCTGCGGCTATGGCTCAGGCATTTGGTCGTTAGAGAGCTCATCAGTCAGTGATCTGCTCGGTAACTTTGCGGCTGTCGGGTCGGTGGTTATTAGTTTTGATAACCCTCGTCCTCCAGAACCGGTTGAAGAGCAACCTCAAGAGGCTTTATCGCCGCCTGCTCCTGAACCTGCTGCCCCTGAGCCTCCAGCTCCTGCTGCCCCTGAGCCCGTCACGCCCACTCCAGTGGAACCTGCACCCGTGGCCCCAGAACCTGTTCAGCAGTCTCCACAGGAGTCTTTCTCAACCGAGTCTGAGGAGGTCCTGCCCGCGACCGAAAGCGCTGAGGTGGTGCCGGTCACTAGCAGCGACATTGTTTCTGCGGAAGTTGACCAGGAGGAGCAGCTTGCTGCCGAGCTTGAGCGCGAACTAACCACACCACCAGTCCCGGTTGCGCAAAGCACCCCAAGAGCATCGGTAACCGAGGAATCCCAGTCGGAAACTCGGGAAGAGCCGGTCACGGTGAGCGAATCAGAGACTGTCAGTCCCACTGTGGTTATCGAACGCAAGACGCCACTTGCAGAACCTGTGATCTTTGAGGCAGAGGAGGTAAGAGAAGAAAGTTTCCCTTGGCAGATTGCGCTGGCAGTTGCCGCGCTAATGGCGGCGGGAGCATTGGCACTGAGGTTTAGCGGAAGATGATGGTTCTTTGACCATCGAGCAGGACGCGGTGTTCGGCGAACCACCTGATTGCTTGGGTGAGGGTCTTGGACTCCGCGTCTTGGCCTATCTGGACAAGCTTGCTCTTCGAGTCGCTGTGTTCTACACGAGTGACGTTTTGTTCTATGATCGGACCCTCGTCGAGATCCTGAGTCACAAAGTGTGCTGTGGCACCAATTAGCTTTACGCCACGAGCGTGCGCTTGGGCGTAGGGGTTAGCACCTTTAAAGCCTGGCAAGAACGAGTGGTGGATGTTGATTATTCGACCCGCAAACTCTTCGCAGAACTCGGGCGAGAGAATCTGCATAAAGCGAGCGAGAACTATGAGCTCGACGTTGTTTTCATGGATGAACTCCCGCAGTCTTTTTTCAAATAGGGCTTTATCAACACCGTTATTGATTGCGTGATGTTCAAACTTTGCGCCATAGAAGGTTGCCATTGACTCAAGGTCTGGGTGGTTGGCAAATACCCCTGAGACTTCAATTGGGAGCTGTTCGGAGCGGTGCCGGAAAAGAACGTCATTTAGGCAGTGACCGGCCTTTGAAACAAGCAGCACCGTTCGCATTGGCCGCCCAACAAAGTCGAGCACATACTCAAGCTGGAAGTCACCGATTATTTTTTCGATTTGCTTTTCAAAGTCGGACTTTGAAATATCGGCCTCTATCTGAAGCCTCATGAAAAACCGGCCGGTGTCCTCTGATGTGAATTGCTGGCTCTCAGTAATGTTTCCGCCGGCGTCGACGACAGCTCCAGATATGGCATGGACGATGCCGGGCTTGTCTGGGCAAACGAAAGTTAGAACCCAGTGCTCTTTTTGACTCACATGGTCAATCCTATTGAGCGAGCCGCGGTGGTAAGCCGCTGGGGACTTGTAAACTTGGGGGATGCCACTAGCCGAAAACCACAATGCCCCTCTTTCCGAGGTAGACCCAGAGATCGCAGCGGTGCTCCAGCAGGAGCTTGACCGCCAGCGCGGCACCCTGGAAATGATCGCCAGCGAGAACTTTGTTTCTCGTGCAATTTTGCAGACCCAGGGGTCTGTCCTGACTAATAAGTACGCCGAAGGCTACCCAGGTAAGCGCTACTACGGTGGTTGCGAGGCAGTGGATGTGGCAGAGAACCTGGCGAGAGACCGCGCCAAGGAGCTCTACGGCGCTGAACACGCAAATGTTCAGCCGCACTCGGGAGCAACCGCAAACGCTGCGCTGATGATGGCACTTGCGAAGCCCGGAGACAGAATTCTCGGCCTGAGCCTTGCCCACGGCGGTCACCTAACCCACGGTATGAAGCTCAACTTCTCAGGCCAGATGTATGAGGCTCACGCCTATGAGCTGCACCCGGAGACTTTTTTGATTGATATGGACATGGTCCGTGAGCGTGCTCTAGAGACGAGGCCAGAGGTACTAATTGCGGGATGGTCCGCATATTCACGACACCTCGACTTCGCGGCCTTTAGATCTATTGCTGACGAGGTCGGCGCGAAGCTTTGGGTCGACATGGCTCACTTCTCCGGTTTGGTCGCGGGCAAGGTGCACCCATCTCCGGTGCCCTATGCGGACGTGGTCTCCTCAACCGTTCACAAGACCCTCGCTGGCCCAAGGTCGGGCATGATTTTGTGCAAGCAGGAATGGGCAAAGAAGATTGACTCAGGCGTTTTCCCAGGACAGCAGGGCGGACCGCTGATGCACGTCATCGCCGGCAAGGCCGTTGCCTACAAGGCAGCAATGTCCCCTGCTTTCCAGGAGCAGCAGCAGAGAACGATTGACGGTGCCAGGGTCATCGCCGACAGGCTGATTCAGCCAGACATGAAGGCTGAGGGAGTTTCGGTTCTAACTGGCGGCACCGATGTCCACCTAGTTCTAGTTGATCTTCGCGATGCAGCCATCGATGGCCAGAGCGCCGAGAACATCCTTCACGAGGCCGGCGTGACAGTGAACAAGAACTCCGTGCCCAACGACCCAAGGCCTCCCATGGTCACCTCCGGAATCCGCATCGGTACTGCCGCCCTGGCAACCCGTGGCTTCGGGGTCGAAGAATTCACCGAGGTTGGCGACATCATCGCCTCGGCTCTCAAGGTTGGTGCGGATCTTCCGAGCCTCAGGGCAAGAGTAAACAAGCTCACTGAGGCTTTCCCCCTCTACGAGGGCCTCGAGAACTGGTAAGTCCTTGACGGCAATCGCACTCGATGGTCTTGCTACCGCAGCCAAAATAAAGCGCGAGCTGTCATTAGAGGTTGAGAAACTTCGCGGTCAGGGAATCACTCCTGGCCTAGGCACTCTGCTGGTCGGAGATGACCCGGGTTCGCACTCTTACGTTGGCGGCAAACACCGAGACTGCGCAGAAGTTGGCATCGAGTCGATAAGAATCGACCTTCCCGCCTCAGCAACCGAGGCCGATGTGAGAGCAGCAATTAGCGATCTAAACTCAGCTTCCGAGGTCACCGGTTACATAGTCCAGCTCCCGCTTCCATTTGGCATGGGAGCAAATCAAATGCTTGAACTAATCGACCCCAAGAAGGACGCTGACGGTCTGCACCCTGAAAATCTAGGCAAGCTAGTAATGAATGCCACTGGCAAGTTTGACTCACCCCTTCCCTGCACGCCTAACGGAATCATCGAGCTCTTGAAGCGACACGGCGTTGAAACCAAAGGCGCCGAGGTTGCGGTGATTGGCAGGGGGCTTACCGTCGGTCGGCCACTTGGCTTGCTACTGAGTAATCGGGGCGTGGACGCCACTCCCACCCTCCTTCACAGCGCAAGTAAAGATATTGCGGGAGTTGTCAGGCGCTCCGACATCGTAGTTGCGGCCATTGGCTCTCCACACTTTGTGAAGCCAGAGTGGGTCAAACCGGGAGCCGCAGTTTTGGATGTCGGCATTAGCCGCGTCGATGGGAAGCTAGTTGGGGATGTGGATCCAGAGGTCGCTGAGGTTGCCGGCTACCTATCGCCAAACCCTGGAGGAGTGGGCCCTATGACCCGGGCAATGCTGCTAAAAAATGTCGTGGAGATGGCTAGGGCCTAGCCTTCTCCAAATCCCTCAAGAGCACTAAACCTTGGATCAATGGGGTCCTCGTGGGAGTGCGAGGGGTCCTCATCCATCCTTATGCCGCACCTCGCACACAACCCAGCGCAGTCCTCACTGCAGAGCGGCTTGAGGGGAAGAGCTGGAACCACGGAGTCAATTAGTGCCTGCTCGAGATCGATGCGGTCTTGCTCGACTACGAAGTCATCCTCCTGCTCCGGCCGATACATAAAGAGCTCTTGGATTTCAACATCGATATCCTCGCTAATTTCGTCCAGGCAACGCGAGCAAATGCCTGTGGCGCTGGCAGTGAACTCGGCGGAGGCAAGGATCCCCTCGTGAACAGATTCAAGCCTTACCGGTATCGAGAGAGTGCTGCCGGCTGGAATACCCATGACGTCTGTGCCAATGGCCTCTGAAAGGGTGTACTCCAGCACAACCTCCTTCATGTTCCCGGGCTTGTTGATTAGCTCTTTGAGCTGAACAATCAGCGTCACTTGCCGAGCCTCTCGCTCAGCGCCTTGGCAACTGCGCCTGGGACATGCGCCGAGACGTCTCCACCAAGGGCTGCAACCTCACGAACCAGTGAGGATGAGATGTGTGAGTAGGCGGGCTCTGTCGCAAAGAAGAAAGTCTCTATCCCCGACAGATCCCGGTTCATGTTTGCAAACTGCAGCTCATAGTCAAGATCCGCTGCTGTCCTTAGGCCCTTGATAATGGCGTTTGCTCCTAAGGAAACAGCATGCTCTGCAATTAGCCCACCCTCAAGCAACGAAACTCGAACCTTGCTCAGGCCGGCTTCTGCAAGGGAGTCTTGCCAGAGTCTTACTCGGTCAGCCCCTGAAAACATCGCGTTTTTGTTGGGATTGTGAACCACAACAATTTCCAGCTCGTCCATGACGCCAGCTGCCCTGCGCACAACCGATAGGTGTCCGAGGGTAGGGGGGTCAAATGAACCCGGGTAAATTGCCTTTTTTGCCACGATGCAAGGTTAGCTGCAATTGCCTCGAAGTTAGAACTGGCTTCTGATAGCCCAGAGATCTGGGAAGACGGGGTTGAATAACGTGGAGGCGAGGTAGCCAGCTCCGCTGGAGCCCCCGGTTCCCAGTTTCCTACCGATTGTTCTCTCAACCATCTTCACGTGGCGATAGCGCCACTCCTGAAGACCCTCGTCAAGATCAACCATGGCTTCGCCAACCATCGCAGCTTCGGGGTCGTTTCGGTGAATCGACACCAGCACCTCCTGGACTGCTTCGTTGGGCTGCCACTGCTCAGAGATGTCTCTTGCCAGGGCCTCAGCTGGAAGAGCCTGCCTGCCATTGAAGTAGTGCATGGCAGAGTCCCAGAGCGATGCTCTCGACATCGCTGCCTCCACGCGCTCTCTGGCGGAAGACCCAGGTATCAAGTGCTCAGCCATGCCCATGCCGCTTTTTTTGTCCGCGTCTTGGCCAGCCTGGTCTCTTCTTCCAAGAACAGCTTCTAGCTCTCTGAATTGTGCGGACTGGAAACCAGAGGCGGAGCTGAGCCTGGCCCTAAAGGAGTTGAACTGCAGGGGCGTCATGGTCTCCAGGATGTCCAGCTGAGAGACGCAGGTTTTCATGATGGTTCGCATGCGACCAAGAAGTGCAAGGGAGCGGTGGCTGTCTCCGGCCTCTAGTGCGACCTGAAGAGCCGATGCCTCATGCAGTAGCTGCTTGAACCAAAGCTCGTATACCTGGTGGATGGTTATGAAAAGTAGCTCATCATGCTCAGGGCCCTCGCTAAGTGGTTCTTGGAGCTCGAGGAGCTCATCGACCTTGAGATAGGAGATGTAGGTTACGTGCTTATCGTGAGTCATTTTCTTCCTTAGGTAACCCGGTTGCCTTCCATTGACACCTGCTTGTAGTCCCCAGATGCGACTAGATCTCGAAGCCGCCCAAAGCCCTCAAAGACCTCTTCAAAGCTTGTTGGAAGCGGAGATATCGCCAACCGGATTGCCTCTGGCTCCCGGTAGTCGGGGACTACCTTCTTGAGTTTCCTTAGAGCCAGAGCAATTTGCTTTGCATCTTTGTGCTTCAAGATGATGTGGCCGCCTCGCTTGGAGGGTTCCTCAGGTGTTGCGAGGGTGAAGCCCAGTTCAGCGAGCCACTGCTCGCTGAGGGCAATCATCAGCTGGGTTCCCAAGGCGGCTTTGGCCTCAATGTTTGCAATGCCCGCCTCTCGAATCATTTCGAAGGCAACCTCGACCCCTCTGATGCCAATGATTGAGGGCGAGGCGATCTGGAAGCGTCGGATTTCATCGCTGGGCTCAAAGAACGCACCCATCTCAAACTGCTTTTCCTGGGCGAACCAGCCTTGAATTGGCACTCTGAGCTGGGGTTGCAATTCCTTGCGGACATAGAGCCAAGCGGGGGAGCCAGGTCCCGAGTTTCCGTATTTGTAGGTGCAGCCAACAGCAAGATCGACGCCGTTTTCGTCTAGATCAAGCTGAATTGAACCGACAGCGTGAGAGCAGTCCCAGACAACCAGGATCCCAAAGCTGCGAGCTAGCTCGGTGATGGCCTTGATGTCTTGTCTGCAGCCGGACCGGTAGTTGATGGCCTGCAGGGTGAGAAGTGCCACGTCCTCATCGAGGTGTGGCTTGAGAAGCTCGGGTGTTATTAGTTCATAAGTCGAGTCAATTGAAATTGCTCCTGGCCCCCCAGAGCCGTCGTTGTCTAAAGTCACAAGCTCCAGGCCTTGCTGCTCAGCAATGCCAGCTAGAACATATCTGTCGGTTGGAAAGTTGGAGGAGTCGATAATGACTTTCTTGCGACCGGGTCTTGCCTTAATCGCCGCCGCACAGAGTTGATAGAAGTTCACGCTTACCGTGTCGCAAACTAAAACCTGTCCCGCTGCCGCTCCGAGCGCAGCCTCACCGACCAGATCCCCTGCAGTCTGGGCCTGGTCAATCCAGTGACTCCAGCCGTCGACGAGCTCGTGACCCCACTCGTCAGTCAGAAAGCTGTTTACCTCTTCGATGGTCCGCTTCGGAAGCCGACCCAGCGAATTGCCGTCTAGGTAGCAAACATCGGGATCTGAGAAGTGAAAGAGGTTGCGAAAGCTCGCCAGCTTGTCTTCGCTGTCTAATTTGCGGACAAAATCGATGTCCAGCTGGGAGGGAAACTCCATCCCCTCACTCTACTCAGACTAAGAGCTGGTGTTTTGCCAGTTCCGCATACAGCGGTGTGCTCTTCACAAGCTCCGAGTGGGTGCCGACGCCAAGAATCCGGCCATGCTCCAACACGATGATCTGATCTGAGTCAACGACCGTTGAGAGCCGGTGAGCAATTACGAGCAGCGTCCTGTCCTGAGCAACGGCGTCTATCGCTTCGCGCATGCGCTGCTCGTTAGGGCCATCAAGAGCGCTGGTGGACTCGTCCAGCAGCAGGATTGGAGGCTTAGCCAAGAGTGCGCGGGCAATAGCCAGGCGCTGCCTCTCGCCTCCTGAGAGCATGATGCCGTCTTCGCCAACCTGGGCATCAAGACCCTTGGTGTCTCGGCCCAATACTTCCTTTAGATTCACCTGTCCTAGAACCTCCACCAGTTCCTCATCGGTGGCATCAGCCCGACCCAGCAACAGGTTGTCACGAATGGTGCCGGCTAGAACCGGTGCGTCCTGCTCGACATACCCAAGCTGTTCGCGCAGCGACTTTCGAGAGAACTCCGTTACGTCTTGTCCATCGAGCATTATCTTTCCGCCGGTCGGCTCATAGAACCGCTCGATCAGGGAGAAGACAGTGGACTTTCCGGCTCCTGAGGGTCCAACCAGTGCAACCCTTGAACCGCGCTCAACCTTGAAGCTAATTCCCTTGAGGATTGGTTGGGGCTCCTCATCTTCATCCTCTTGGTAGTGGAACTCGACGTTCTTGAACTCAATGGCGGACTTATTCTTTGCAAGCCTGTGATCACCGACTGGGGTCGGCTCCTCTTCGTCAAGCACCATGATTTCTTGAATCCTGGCCAGGGCGCCGAGGGCTCCCATGATTGAGGTGTAGGCGCCAAAGGCTGAGATAAGCGGGCCAACCATGAAAAACAGCAGGATTACAAAGGTCACCAGTGAGGCAATCGTTGTGGCGCCGGTTGCAACCCGCAGGCCGCCAAAACCAAGCACCACAATAAACGCGGTGTTGAAGGCTACCTGGGCTATCGGAGCAACCGCTGCCGATAGCTTGGCAATTGAAAGCCCTTGGTCGTAGGCCTCCCTGGCGTCCTTATAGATTTCCTCGGTTTCTCGCTCCTCTGCACGAGCAGCCCGAATTGTCCGGATTGCGCTCAGCGCTCTCTCAACCGCCGCCGACATCTGGCCAACCTTTTGCTGTGCCTTGGTGGTTGCGCGCCTGATCTTGCGGCCGGTGAAGCTGATCGCGAAGACGGCGGTGAAGACAACCAGAAGAGTCGAGCCAAGCAGTAATGGGTCAATAAAGGCCATGACGATGATCGCACCCACAAACTGCAAGAGCCCGCCGAGAGCGTCGACCAGACCCTGCGTCAGCACGGACTTCAGGAGCGTCGAGTCGGATCCGACCCTGGAGACCAGGTCACCAATTCTTCTCTTGTCGTATTGCCAAATCGGCAGGCGGAGAAGTCTTGCGACCAGTGCTTTGCGGGTGTCGAGCACAACCCCCTCGCCGGTCTTATAGAGAAGGTAATACTGGAAAGCATTTACGAGTGCGCTGGTAATCACCAACGCCACGATCGCGATCGCGAGATTGCCAAAGCCGATTGACTGCTCAACCGCGGTAATCAGCTGGCCTATCAGAAGTGGCTGGGCAAGTGCGAGAGCAGAGCCTAGAACCGAAAGTCCAAGGGCAAGTGCAAGTGCTTTGCGATGGGGCTTGAGGTAGGGGAAGAGGTCCTTGAGGGAAGACCGAGGACCCTTGTATTCGCGCGAGCGGGGGTTCTGTGTCGGGTCTGAGTAGTACTCGCTCACTTAGTCCTTGGCTCTCTCGTCATGGAACGGATCGTTGTAAATAGCCTCGTTAAGAAGGTAATTGATCTCTGTAAAGGCTAACGCTTGAGTGTATGCGGTTCTCTCTGAGAACCTGCTGAAATCTAACTCAGGCAGCGCTTTGGCAGCAGTCTTGCTATTGACCCTGAGAAACATCATGGTGGTGTTGGGTTTTCTCTCGAAGCTCTCCAGCACCGTTCCGCAGCCATAGCCGAAGACCCTGATTGCGATATCTGCCTCCTTAGGCGAGCACTTTTGAAGAAGCCTGTTGTCCGGCACCAAAACCTTCTCGCGAGGGGTTTCTTGCCGCTGCCAGATCTGGAAGCAGGTGCGCAGACCGTTTTTCTCGCGAATCGGATTGCCAGCATTGTCCTCATAGGAGACAAAGACATCGCTGTCGTGAATTAGGTGGAAGCGAAGGTCTAGGCGGTTCGTAACACTCCACTTGCGCCAGGAGCGCGGGACCAAAAAACATATGGTTTGGCTGAATTTGGCTGCATGATTGAAAAATGGGATCGAGAGTGCATTATTTCTGCCAAAGGGCGGGTTTGTGAAGGTGACGAGGTTTCTCTGAGCAAAGTCGCTCTCTAGAAAATCTGCCTGTCTGATACTTGCGATGGCGGGGTAGCGATCAAGGGCAATCACCTCATGTGCCCCCGCTTCGCCCAGTGCCTCCACAAAACTTCCGTTGCCCGCTGCAGGCTCCAGAAAAGTGGTCTCGGATGCGGGCGGCAGATAGGGGAGTGCGGCTTCGACTAGTTCCGCTGCAAGCTTTCTTGGGGTGTAGAACTGCTCGGTGCCGGTGATGCGTCTATTGCCGAGTTTTTCCGCCACCTAGAAACGATATCAAGTTCCCATCAATTCGGTGGATTGTGGAAATTGCCAGTAATCTGGAGGGCTGCCTAGCGGCCGCAGATGGAGAAAAAGTTTGTTTGCCAAAGATTCAGAAGTAGTTATTCGCGCCAAGAATCTAACTAAGAAATACAAAGACTTTGTTGCCGTTGACGGCATTGATTTTGAGGTGAAGCGAGGAGAGTCCTTTGGGCTCCTAGGTCCAAACGGCGCGGGTAAGTCCACCACGATGAAGATGATCTCATCGGTTTCTCAGCGCACCGGTGGCGAGCTGACAATCCTTGGCAAAGAGCCAAACACCCATGGGCCTGAGATCCGTGCCCACCTAGGCGTCGTGCCTCAGAAGGATCTGCTCGACCGTGAACTCAAGGCGTGGGAGAACCTCTTCACCTACGGCCGATACTTCGGGCTCTCTCGAAAATTTCTGAAGCAAAAAGTGGAGGAGCTTCTCGAGTTTGCTCAGCTAACCGAGAAGCGCAACTCAAAGGCAGATGATCTCTCTGGAGGCATGCAGCGCAGACTTGCGATTGCCAGGGGTCTGGTGAATGAGCCTGAGATTTTGATGTTGGACGAACCCACCACTGGTCTTGACCCGCAGGCAAGGCACATCCTCTGGGACAGGCTCTTCAGGCTAAAGGAGCAGGGTGTCACGCTGGTAATAACCACCCACTACATGGACGAGGCCGAGCAGCTCTGCGATCGGCTAATCGTTATGGACAAGGGCAAGATCATGGCCGAGGGGTCCCCCGCTGCGCTGATCAAGCAGTACTCCTCCAAGGAGGTTGTCGAGGTTCGGTTTGGTACCGACAAGAACGAGAAGTTCGCCCCTCAACTGGAAGAGCTAGCCGACCGCATTGAAGTGTTACCGGATCGAATTCTCCTCTACACCGAAAAGGGAGAGGAGCTGCTTACGAAGATTGTTGATGCGGGGCTGCACCCCATGACCTCACTTGTTCGCCGGAGCTCGCTTGAGGATGTCTTCCTAAGGCTCACCGGAAGGACTTTGGTCGAGTAGTGGCAGAGCTTTCCTATAAACCAGGCACCGCGGTCGACCCGAAGCGGGCCGTGCGCTGGGGTTCTCTGCGAGTAGCGGAATACCGGTTCTACTCGATGACCAAGTGGATGGGCGGCATTATTGCTTTCGGGTTGGGAAACCCGATTCTCTTTCTGCTGTCGGTGGGTCTTGGGATTGGTGCTCTCGTTGATGCCAACTCTGGCGGCGAGATTCTGGGAGTCAGCTACCTCCAGTTCGTAGCCCCTGCACTACTTGCCTCGGCCGCAATCCAGGGGGTCATGGACGAGGTGACCTTCCCAACTTTGGACGGCTTTGTCTGGGACAAGCTCTTCTTTGCGATCAACGCAACCTCGGTCTCGGCAAGGCAGATAGCCAACGGCGTGATGATTGTCGCGCTCGGCAGGGGCCTTTTCACCACTTTGTTGTATTTGGGCATCCTGTTGCTATTTGGTGCTGTGCCTCTGGCGTCCTTCTTCCCGCTGCTGTTCACCTCAATGCTCGCTGGCTGGGGCTGGGCAGCGCTCATGATGGCGATAACTGCGAGGCTCGAGAATGACGAGGGTTATTTTGCGGTCATAGGTCGATTCGTGATTGCCCCGATGTTTTTGTTCTCGGGCACCTTCTACCCACTGGAGCAGATGCCAATCTTCCTGCAGCCAATCGGCTGGATTCTGCCCCTCTGGCACTCCACGGAACTGGGTCGAACATTGAGCTATGACTACCCGATTGAGCCGAGCATGATTGCCCTTCACCTTGGCTACCTGACCCTCATGGGTGTGGTGGGGATGTTGCTGACCTATCCAAAGTTCGAAGAGAGGCTTTCTAGGTGATTACACAACTAGTTGTCTCTCAGGCGGTTGCGATTCAGGAGCGCAGAAGCTCTCGGCCTGGCAGCTCTATCTACTCGGGCCGCGCATCAATGCTTTTGGAGCGAGGCTTCAGGGCTTTCAAGAGCTCTAACTGGATGGTTGTGCTCTCTGGGTTTGTGGAGCCGGTTTTATATCTGCTGGCATTCGGATTTGGAATTGGGCAGCTCATAGGAAATCTCGAGGACGGTCTTGGTAGGCCGGTTAGCTACGCCGCCTTCATTGCACCGGCACTGCTTGCAACCAGTGCCATGAACGGAGCGGTATATGACTCGACCTGGAACGTTTTCTTCAAGATGCACTTCGGCAAGATTTATCAGGTCATGCTCTCGAGTTCCTTAGGTCCCATGGATGTGGCCTTAGGGGAGATTGGCTGGGCGCTACTTAGGGGAGTCGCCTACTCGCTGGGATTCATGGCCATTGTTACGCCCCTTGGCCTAGTCACAAATGCCTGGGGTCTTCTAGCCATACCGGCAGCGAGCCTGATTGCCTTTGGATTTGCATCAATCGGCATGGCCATAACCAGTTACCTCAAGAGCTTCCAGCAGATGAACTGGGTCACCTTCTTTATGCTGCCTATGTTCCTGTTTTCAGGAACCTTCTTCCCCGTGAGCGTCTACCCGCAGTGGATTCAGATGATTGTTCAGGCACTGCCGCTCTGGCAGGGCGTGGAGTTAATTCGCTCGCTGATGCTGGGCATAGTGGACTGGTCTCTGCTCGGCCACGTCGCATACTTTTTGGTGATGATTGCCGGAGGCCTGTGGTTTACAACCGTCAGGCTGAAGGCGCTTTTTATGCGCTAACAGCTGGAGTACCCAAGCTGCCATCCCCTTGGCTTCAAAGGTATGGAGCGGGACCTAGGAGTTGCCGAGAGAAGTCATGCTCAGTGCGGCCTGTACGGCCTCGGCACCCTTGTCTTCTTTGGAACCATCAAGGCCTGCTCTTGCCAGGGCTTCCGCCTCGTTGTTTACGGTTAAGAGACCGAAGCCCACTGGCACCTTTGAATCAAGTTGGACTCTAGTTAGCCCGTCGGTGGCTGCGCTGCAGACGTAGTCGAAGTGGGGGGTTTCTCCCTGAATAACAACACCTAGGGCAATGATTGCCTGGGCTCCCTGGTCCGCTGCTCTTTGGGCGGCGAGGGGGAGTTCAAAGGCCCCGGGCACTCTCCAAATGGTTACGTCTGTAGCTCCAGATTTTGCAAGCTCTTTGCGAGCACCGGCAAGCAGCCCATCCATGATTTGGGTGTGCCAAGAAGTGGCTAGGACATATATTTTTAGGCCCTCGCCGCTCACATCTAGTTGCGGTGCTCCGCTCCCACTCACTACTTCAGGTTAGCGGGAATCGTGTGGCCCATGCGAGCGCGCTTTGCCTCTAGGTAGCCAAGGTTTTCGTCCGCAAGACCAACAATCAGCGGCACGGTCTCGTTGACGGGGATTCCCGCATCCTCGAGGTAGCGCTTCTTCGCTGGGTTGTTGGTTAGCAAGCGAACACTCTTGATTCCGAGGTCGCGCAAGATCGCAACGGCTGCTCCGTACTCCCTTGCCTCGCTTGGCAGTCCAAGAGCCAGGTTGGCATCGACGGTGTCGAGGCCCTCTTCTTGGAGTGAGTAAGCCTTGAGCTTGTTTAGAAGACCAATGCCGCGACCCTCTTGGCCACGAAGATAGACGACTACGCCACCGGTCTTCTCAAGTCCGATAGCGTCCATAGCGCCCTCTAGCTGCGGGCCACACTCACACTTGAGTGATCCAAAAGCTTCTCCGGTGATGCACTCGGAGTGAAGTCTGACGAGCACGTCCTCGCTGCCAATGTCACCGGCAATGATTGCCACGTGGTCAGCGGTTGTCTGCACGTCGTAGTAGCCGCGCACTTTGAAGTCTCCGTGGGTGGTAGGAAGCTTTGCCTCTGCCTCAAACCGGATTCGGTTGGTGCTGCTCTTTCGCTCCGGGGAGCGCTTCTCCAGGTGGTCACGGAGGTGCGAAATTGTGCTCATAGGTAAGTCAAACCTCTGGGCAACCTCAAATAATTCCCCTCCCCGCATCATGGTTCCGTCGTCGTTCACCAGTTCGGCCATCAGTGCCACTGGTTCTAAGCCAGCCATTTCCAGAAGTTCGACAGCAGCTTCGGTGTGGCCAGCTCGTTCTTTCACGCCCCCGGGAACCGCTCGGAGCGGGATGACGTGCCCAGGTCGAATCAAAGAGGCTGGAGTCGAGTGCGGGTTAGCAAGTACGTTTGCCGTATTCGCGCGCTCTGCCGCCGAGATGCCGGTTGACTTGCGGTTCGCGGCGTCAACGCTCACGGTGTATGCAGTCTGGTGTGGGTCTTCGCTGTTGAGCCACATCAGCGGCAGCTCAAGTTGGTTTGCTCGGTCTTCGCTCATTGGCGCGCAAAGATACCCAGAGGTGTAGCGCACCATCCAGGCCACCCACTCGGGAGTCGCGAACTGGGCCGCGATGATCGCATCGCCCTCGTTCTCCCGATCCTCGGCATCAGAGATGATGACTGGCTTGCCCTCCCTGAGGGCCGCCAGCACCTGATCTATGCCGCTGTATTTGATGTTCACTTGTACTCCATCAGCCTTTCGATGTGCTTTGCCAGCACGTCGGCCTCAACATTTACTTTGTCCCCGGGCTTCTTATAGCCAAGGGTTGTGACAGTTAGGGTCTCTGGAATCAGACTTAGGGCAATCACGTCGTCTTCGATGTCGTTGACGGTCAATGAGATGCCATCAAGAGTGATGGAGCCCTTGTGCACGACGTACTTCATCAACTCGGCGGGAATGCGAATCTTCACCCAGTCCCAGTTGTCGCTCTTCTCTCTGGAGACAAACTCACCGACTCCGTCAACGTGACCCTGGACGATGTGACCACCAAAGCGGGTTTTGTTGCTCATGGCCCGCTCTAGGTTGATTGGGTCGCCCACCTGCACACCATCGAGGCTCGAGCGCTTTAGAGTCTCGAGCATCACGTCTGCGGTGAAGCCTTTGTCGTCAATCTCAATGGCGGTTAGGCAGGTACCGGAGCAGGAGATTGAGTCTCCGCGACCAAGATCCGAAAGCACCTTGTCGCAACCAATTGTCAGCCTGATGGCGTCCGGCTGCTTCTCGATTGCTAGCACTTTTCCTAACTCTTCAATGATCCCTGTGAACATTAGGCTCTCCTTGCTCTAATAAATAGGTCGTTATCGAGCAGCTTTTGCTCGACAATCTCAATGTCGATGGCCTCAGCCATCGAACCAACTCCGATGTCCTCGAGGGCAACCCTCGGCCCGCCAAGCAGCATGGGCGCTAGGTAAATGATGAATTCGTCCACCAGCCCTAATTTGACAAACTCGCTCGCAACGTTGGGACCACCTTCCACCCAGAGGTGCTTGACGCCCCGAGAAAAAAGCTCAGCCAAGGCTTCCTGGATGTTTCTGGTCTTGAGGTGCAGGGTCTCGGCCCTGTCGTTGAAAACACGCAGGGTGTCGGGTATCTCGCGCTCTCCTAGGATCACCCTGAGCGGCTGGTGCTGGAAGTAGCTGCCGTCTGCGGTGCGAGCAGTCAGCTCGGGGTCGTCGGCAAGCACGGTGCCGGTGCCGACCAGGATGGCATCAACCTCACTTCTTCTGAGGTGGCCATCAGAGCGTGACTGCTCTCCTGAAATCCATTTGCTAGTGCCGTCGCTTGCGGCACTCCTGCCATCAAGGCTGCTTGCCCACTTCAGAGTCACGAAAGGCCTGCCAAGCCGGTTTGCAGTGAGCCAGATGCGCCCTTGTTCCTCTGCTTCTGCCTCGCAAACTCCGGCGACTACCTCGACACCTGACTGGCGCAGAAACTCTCCACCACCACTGGAGTCCTGACCTGGATCGGCAACTGCGTAGATAACTCGGCTAATACCTGCTTCTAGAAGCGCTTTCGAGCAGGGTCCGGTTTTGCCGGTGTGGTTGCAGGGCTCGAGTGTCACCACTGCTGTGTGGCCAGCGGGAAAAGTGCTGACTCCAAGTTTTTCCTTGAGGGCGCTGATGGCCATGACCTCGGCGTGGTTGGTCCCGGAACCTTGGTGGTAGCCCTCAGCAACAATCTCGTTGTCCGCGTTCAGGATCACCGCTCCCACCTGAGGATTTACCCCCTGGATTGGACCGAGCAGGGCAAGCTCAAGCGCGCGGTGCATTGCCGCATCGAATTGGCTTGTCATCCTGCCCTCTTTCTAAGCGCAGGACAGGGCAGGGAATACGGGAGCGCGAAGCATCCCGAGTTCTTCTCCCATCCGGACTTTACCGTCGGTATCGGAGTTTCACCGATTCAACCGCCTGGGGTCTAACCGCTGGCTGCGGAGTTCCCAGTCGGGTCGCGGACTATAACCGCCGGTTCAGAATTTCACTGACCCCGAAGAACTGTGCTTATTTAGAACAATACTCTTTTGGGCTGATAAATTCCTCAGCGCCTGGGGATGAAGCCGAGCTTCTGATACACATCGGCAAGGGTTTGTTCGGCTATTTCGCTTGCCTTTTCAGCTCCGAGCGCGAGCAGCCTATCCAGCTCCGCGCTGTCGCTAAGAAGCTCTTTGGTTCTGGCCTGCATGGGTTCGGTAAGAGCGACCACCGCATCGGCAACAGCCCCCTTGAGATCTCCATAGCCCTTGCCGGCAAACTCTGTCTCGATACTCTCCATGCTCTTTCCGGTGACAGCTGAGAAGATGCCTAAGAGGTTTGAGACTCCGGGCTTCGCTTCCCTGTCAAAACGAATCTCACCGTCAGTGTCTGTCACCGCGCTCTTGATCTTCTTTGTGATCTGAGCGGGCTCGTCCATTAGGTTGATAAGCCCCTTGGGGTCCTGGGTTGACTTGGACATCTTGGCGGTCGGGTCTTGGAGGTCAAAGATCTTTGCGGTCTCTTTGAGAATATGCGCCTCGGGAACCTCGAAGGTCTTACCAAAGCGGCTGTTGAAGCGCATTGCAAGGTCTCTAGTGAGCTCTAAATGTTGCCTCTGGTCTTCGCCCACTGGAACACTCTTGGGCTGGTAGAGCAGGATGTCTGCGGCTTGCAGGATTGGGTAGGTGAAGAGCCCAACTGAGCTAACCTCCACACCACCCTTCTGGCTCTTGTCCTTGAACTGGGTCATTCTCGATGCCTCACCAAAACCAGTGATGCAGTTCAGCACCCATGCCAGCTGGGCGTGAGCTGGGACATGGGACTGCACAAACAAAGTCGCCCGCTGCGGATCCAGTCCGGCTGCTATGTATTGGGCGGCGGTCCTTCGAGTGTTTTCAAGTAGCTCTTTTGGATCCTGCGGGACCGTGATGGCGTGAAGGTCAACTATGACGTAGTAGGCGTTGTGGGTTTCCTGCATTGCCACCCACTGCCTGAGAGCGCCTAAGTAGTTGCCGAGGTGGAGGGACGAAGCGGATGGCTGCATGCCACTTAGCAAATTTGGTTTCGCCACATCTTCTCCTAAAGGTCGTAGTCAACAACCACGGGGGAGTGGTCGCTCCAGCGGGCGTCATAGCTTGGCGCCCTGTCTACTCGATAATTCTGCCCCAGCTTCGCAAGCTCAGGGGTAGCAAGCTGATAATCAATCCGCCAACCCGCATCGGTATCGAAGGCCTTGCCGCGATATGACCACCAGGTGTAGGGGCCGGGGACACCGGGGTGGGCGGCTCTTCCCATGTCAACCCAGCCCTGATTTGCAAAATCGTCAAAGTAGGCGCGCTCCTGGGGCAGGAAGCCCGCAGATTTGAGGTTGCCTTTCCAGTTCTTTATGTCTAGTTCTGTGTGACCGACGTTCAGATCTCCCACAATTACCGCGAGTTTTTGCGAGGCCATAAGCTCTGCCATGCGCTCCCGCATTGCATCCAAAAACTTGTACTTCTCAACCTGTTTTGGAGTGTCGGCCTCTCCGGAGTGGACGTAGCAGCTCACGACTGTGAGAGTGCCACTTTTGGTCTCGATGTCGGTTTCCAACCAGCGACCCAGAGAGTCAAAGTCTTTTGGGCCTATGTCTGTGCGGTGGTCTAGAACCTTGGCTGTGGTGAGAACTGCCACCCCAGCTCTTCCCTTCGCGCTAGCTTCCTGGTCAAAGATGCTCCAGCTTCCACCTAGTGGACCGTCTCCCTCTGCTAGCTTTCGAAGCTCCTCACCCGGGGCACGTACCTCCTGAAGGCAGAGAATGTCGGGCTTAGCTTCTTGTAGCCATCCATCCATTCCCTTGCGGGCTGCGGCCCTGATGCCATTTACGTTTACGGTTGCGAGAGTGAGCACGGAACTAACTTAGGAGCTAGATCAGCGCATAGAGGTCACTGCCCCGCACTTCTAGCTGAATTTTCCCCAGGGGGCTCTTCGCAGGACCCGCAACTGGCTCTCCGCTATCTGGGTTAAACCTTGCTCCGTGACAGCCGCAGGCGATCTCATCGTCGCGAATGCCGGTGACAATGCAACCTGCGTGGGTGCACTTTGCGGAGAATGCCCTAAAGACACCTTCTTTTGGCTGAGTTACCAGAATCGTCAGGCTTTCGTCCACCATGAACTTGGTGCCGGAGCCGACCATCACGTCTGAGGTGGAGCCAAGCAGGACCTCGCCGGCAAGCTCCTGAGGAGCCTCATCTACGGTTGCCGACGGTGGAGTGGTTTCTACCGGCTCTGGTTCGACCTCAGCGGCACAAGCTGCCAGGGTAACCATGCCGGTCGCGGCAATACCGGAGGCGACGACGGTTCTTCTTGTTACAGGCATAGCCTGTCCAACAAAAAAGCTGCTTAGGGTCTTCCCCGCAAAATGGCCTGCTTTACCTCGGCAATTGCCTTGGTAACCTCGATGCCCCTGGGGCAGGCCTCGGTGCAGTTAAAGGTGGTGCGGCAGCGCCAGACACCCTCTTTGTCGTTCAGGATGTCGATTCTTACCTGAGCACCCTCGTCACGGGAGTCGAAGATGAATCTGTGGGCATTGACGATTGCGGCCGGACCGAAGTACTGACCGTCGGTCCAGAACACAGGGCAGCTCGTGGTGCAGGCAGCACACAGGATGCACTTGGTGGTGTCGTCGTAGCGAGCCCTATCCTCTGGGGACTGCAGCCTCTCTTTGGTGGGAGTATCGGATGCCATCAAGAAGGGATTGATGTCGCGGTAGGCCTGGTAGAAGGGCTCCATGTTGACAATCAGGTCCTTCTCAACTGGAAGACCCTTGATTGGCTCGATGTAAATGGGGTTAGAAATGTCTAGGTCTTTGATCAGAGTCTTGCAGGCAAGACGGTTCCGACCGTTGATGCGCATCGCGTCTGAGCCGCAGACGCCGTGGGCGCAGGAGCGACGGAAAGTCAGCGAGCCATCGATTTCCCACTTGATCTTGTGGAGGGCATCTAGCACGCGATCGGTGCCAAACATCTCTACGTCGTAGTCAACCCACTTAGGCTCCTGGTCAACCTCTGGATCAAACCTTCTGATCATTAGGGTGACGGTGAAGCTCGCTACCTCAGCGATTGCCTTATCCATTAGTACTTACGCTCCATTGGCTGGTAGTTGGTGATGACGACGGGCTTCCAATCCACCTTGATGTCGATCCCGGTCTTCTTGTCAATCTTGTTCTGCTTATAGGCCATCGAGTGAACCATGAACTTCTTGTCGTTTCGCTCGGTGTAGTCCTCGCGCAGGTGGGCACCCCTGCTCTCGCGGCGCTCGCGACAGGTGATGACCGTTACCTCTGCAAGATCTAGCAGGAAGCCCAGTTCGACTGCCTCTAGCAAATCGGTATTGAACCTTTTGCCCTGGTCTTGCACCGAGATCTTCTCGTAGCGCTTTCTCAGCTCGGCAATCTTTGCTAGCGCCTCGTTTAGAGTCTCTTCGGTTCTAAACACCTGAGCGTTTTTGTCCATGGTCTCCTGCAGCTCCTTGCGAAGCTGAGCTACCTTCTCCTTGCCCTTGGCGTTTCTTACCTTTTGCAACAGCTCGAGTACATCCTTTGCAGCATCCTCAGGCATCGGGACCTGCTTTGCAGTCTTGGCGTACTCCACCGAGTACTTGCCAGCCCGCTTGCCAAAGACGTTGATGTCTAGCAGCGAGTTAGTACCCAGTCGGTTGGCTCCGTGAACTGATACACAGGCACACTCCCCGGCGGCATAGAGTCCCGGTATAACGGTGTCGTTGTCGCTGAGCACTTCTGCCTTGATGTTGGTGGGGATGCCGCCCATTGCATAGTGAGCAGTCGGGAACACCGGCACCGGTTCGGTGTAGGGCTCCACACCTAGGTAGGTCCTCGCAAACTCGGTAATGTCAGGAAGCTTGGCATCGATTACGGCTGGCTCCAGGTGAGTCAGATCCAGCAGCACGTAATCCTTGTTTGGACCTGCACCACGTCCCTCGCGAACCTCATTCGCCATAGCCCTTGCCACCATGTCTCTAGGCGCAAGGTCCTTAATGGTTGGTGCGTAACGCTCCATGAATCTCTCGCCGGAGGCGTTTCTGAGAATGCCACCCTCACCTCTAGCAGCCTCACTGAGCAAAATGCCGAGACCTGCCAGGCCGGTTGGGTGGAATTGGTAGAACTCCATGTCCTCCAGCGGGATGCCCCTGCGGAAGGCAATCGCGACGCCATCACCTGTGAGGGTGTGGGCGTTGGAGGTGGTCTTGTAGATCTTTCCGAAGCCGCCGGTTGCAAACACGATGGACTTGCCCGCAAAAACGTGAATCTCGCCGGTAGCCAGCTCGTAGGCAACAACACCCGCTGGCTTTCCCTCGTTCATTACCAGGTCCAGAACATAGAACTCGTTGTAGAACTCGATGCCGAGCTTGACGCAGGTTTGGTAGAGAGTCTGGAGAATCATGTGGCCGGTGCGGTCAGCTGCGTAGCAGCTTCTTCTAACTGGAGCCTTGCCGTGGTCTCTGGTGTGACCACCAAACCTTCGCTGGTCGATCTTGCCGTCAGGAGTTCTGTTGAAAGGCAAGCCCATGTTCTCTAGGTCAATTACCGCCTGGACAGACTCCTTGGCGAGGATCTCTGCGGCATCCTGATCAACGAGGTAGTCGCCACCTTTTACGGTGTCGAAGGTGTGCCACTCCCAGCTGTCCTCCTCGACGTTTGCAAGAGCCGCCGCCATGCCGCCCTGAGCGGCGCCGGTGTGGCTGCGTGTCGGGAACAGCTTCGAGATCACAGCGACACTTGCCTCGCTGCCCGCTTCGATTGCAGCGCGCATGCCAGCTCCACCGGCACCAACGATGATGACGTCGTGGGAGTGATAGGTGATGTTGTCGCTAGAGCTCAAAAAAAGTTCCTCTTTAGTTCGCTGGGCAGAATGAGGGGAGCAGCTCTGCTGCGGCTCCCGCGGGGCATGGATCGAAGGTGAAAATAACTAGTGTTCCCAGCAGGATTAGTAGCCCACCGACCGCCCAGAGCGTGGTCACAAGACCCTTACGCAGGGCTTCTTTTTCAACGTAGTCATTGACGATGGTGCGCATGCCGTTGGTGCCATGAATCAAGGCCAACCACAGCATCGCCATGTCCCAGACCTGCCAGAACGGATCCGCCCACTTACCTGCCACAAAAGCAAAGTCGATGGCTTTGATTCCATCGCCAACCACAAGGTTTACGACCAGGTGAGTGAAGATCAAGACAATTAGGAGCGGACCTGAGACTCGCATGAAAAGCCAGCCGTACTTCTCCCAGTTCGCCTGCTTGCGAGTTCTCGGGGAGTTAGGTGTTTCGATAACTACAGCCATGACTACCCCCTAGTGCCCAAACACTCTTGCCAGGTGCAGCGGAGTAAATGCCGCCACAGAAACAACCGTGATAACCATTACTGCCCAGAACATTAGGTTCTGGTATTTGGTGCCCTTGGACCAGAAGTCCACCGCAATCACACGCAGCCCGTTTAGGCCGTGAAATAAAATGGCACCTACTAGCCCAAGCTCAGAAATGCCAATAATCGGAGTCTTGTAAGACTCGATCACTACGTTGTAGGCCTCTGGGCTAACGCGAACCAGAGCGGTGTCGAGAACGTGGACCAGCAAAAAGAAAAAGATTCCGACGCCGGTGATGCGGTGCAAAACCCATGACCACATACCAACCTTGCCTCGGTAGAGAGTTCCTGCGGGCATCGAAGCCAAGCTTTCCTCCATGGAAAATAGGTCAATTGGTGGTTTAAGTGTAACCGAGCCGAAGGTACTCTTTTGTAAACACTTCGAAACATCTAGGGTGAGAAGGTTATGGATTCCGAAAAAGCAGAAATGCAGAGATTTTTCGCGGTTATTCCAGCCGGCGGAATTGGCTCCAGGCTTTGGCCAATGTCCAGGGCAAACGCCCCCAAGTTTTTGCATGACCTAACCGGCAATGGGCAGACCCTGCTGCAGGACACTTGGGACCGCCTCCAGCCACTGGCTAATGGTCGGACAATGGTCGTAACTGGCGATGTGCACGCACGAGCGGTTGCCGATCAGCTTCCTGAGCTCGACTTCGCGAATGTCATTTTGGAACCATCGCCGAGAGATTCCACCGCCGCAATTGCTCTTGCCGCTGCGGTTCTCGCGCAGCGCGAGCCTGATGTCATCATTGGCTCATTCGCTGCCGACCATGTCATCAGCGATGCCCAGGCATTTCACAAAACCGTTGAGGAGGCCGTCAAGGTCGCAGCAACAGGAAAGATCGTGACAATAGGCCTAAAGCCAACCGAGGCATCGGTCGCCTTTGGCTACATTAAAAAAGGCAAGCGACTTGCAACTGACACAGCCTGCGAGGTCCTGGAGTTTGTAGAGAAGCCGGACATTGCGACCGCCCGCCGCTATGTCGCAAGCGATGACTACCTCTGGAACGCCGGCATGTTTATCGCTCCTGCCGCAAAGCTTTTGGACATCCTCGCTAAGACCCAGCCCACTTTGCACAGCGGAGTGGTTGAACTGGCAAAGGTCTGGGACACCGAACAGCGCGATCAGGCGATGGCAAAGATCTGGCCCACCCTCACCAAGATTGCAATCGACTACTCGGTCGCAGAACCTGCCGCCCGCGACGGTGAGGTTGCAGTTGTCCCAGGGGATTTTGAGTGGCATGACGTTGGCGACTTCGCTGCCATCGCAGAGCTGCAGTCACAGGGTCGCAAGGGCCACCTGGCCGTTCTAGGTTCGGCCCGGGTGCTATCCGATTCCTCCAGCGGCATCCTCGTTAGCGACACTGGCAGGCTCGTCGCCCTCATCGGACTCGAGGACGTAATCGTCGTCGACACCGCTGACGCGTTGCTCGTAACTAGCAAGGAGCACGCCCAAAAAGTCAAGACGCTCGTGGACTCCCTGAGGGAATCCGGGCACTCCGAACTTCTTTAAACATCTCAGATTGATAAATCTGAGTTTTCCGGCGGTTTGCCAATTGTTTGCGGAGTAGAGTTTTGACAACTCGGCACCTAATTAGGTGCCACTTTCATCTCATTCAGGAGGAAACCTTGAAGCTAAAGAATGCATCAGCAGCATTCGCTCTTCTGGGCGCATCCGCTCTTGTTCTCTCAGGCTGCGCTGCAGCACCAGAGGAAGAGCCGGCCGCGACCAGCACTGCAACTGCAACCGAAGAACCAGCTGCCGAAACTATTGATTACCTAGCCTGCGCCGTCTCTGACGAGGGTAGCTGGAACGACAAGTCATTCAACGAGTCCGTTTACGACGGTCTAGTTATGGCAGAGACCCAGTTGGGCACTCAGATTGCCGAGGCAGAGTCGAACTCCGCCGAGGACTTCCAGCCAAACCTTCAGGCCATGGTTGACCAGTCCTGTGACATCACCTTTGCGGTTGGATTCAACCTGGTTGCTGACGTCAACGCAATTGCTGCAGCAAACCCAGACATGAGCTTTGTGACCATCGATGGTTGGTCAGAGGGCAACGCAAACCTGAAGCCAGTTGTCTACAACATGGCTGAGTCCAGCTACCTAGCTGGCTACGCATCTGCTGCGTACTCAACAACCAAGGTTGTTGGTACCTACGGTGGAGTTCAGATTCCTGCTGTTACCGACTTCATGGATGGCTTCTACTACGGAGCAATGGCATGGGGTATGGAAAACGGTGTTGAGGTAACTGTTGTCGGTTGGGACCCAGTCGCAATGACCGGTGACTTCATCGGTGACTTCGTTCCTAACTCCGGAACCTCCAAGGCAATCGCCGCAGCCCAGATCAACGCTGGTGCTGACGTCGTATTCCCAGTTGGCGGTGACCAGTTCGGTGCAGTCTCCGAGGCAATCAAGGAGGCCGGCATTGCTGGTGTCATGGTTGGTGTTGACAAGGACGTAGCACTTACCAGCCCAGAGTATGCAGACCTAGTGCTGACCTCAGCTGAGAAGCGCATGACCAACGCTGTCTACGACATCGTTGCTGAGCTTTCCGCTGGTGGAGCATTCAACGGTGACGCATACGTTGGAACCCTGGCAAACGGTGGAACCGGTCTAAGCCCGTTCTACGAGTTTGACGCAATGATTGATGACGCCACCAAGGCTCGCCTAGCTGAGCTAGAGGCCGGCATCATCGCAGGTGAGGTAGACCCTAAGGCCTAAATCACCTGGCAAACTAAGCGAAGGGGGCCGCAGGTAAAACTGCGGCCCTTTTCTTTGCCAAAATAGAGTGTTCGCACAAAGGAGTGCTCAATTGAAACTAGAACTGCGCGGAATCACAAAGCGCTTCGGCACACTTGTCGCCAACGACGCTATTGACCTTGTGGTCGAGCCCGGGGAGATCCACGCCCTGCTGGGCGAAAACGGTGCCGGCAAGTCCACCCTCATGAATGTCCTCTACGGCCTCTACGACGCTGACGAGGGTGAGGTACTGCTAGATGACAAGCCCCAAAGCTTTGACGGACCCGGCGATGCAATGGAAGCCGGCATCGGAATGGTTCACCAGCACTTCATGCTGATCCCCGTGTTTACCGTTGCGGAAAATGTGGCCCTGGGTCAGGAGCCAACCAAGGCCCTGGGCGCTCTAGACATAGCTGAGGCTAAAAAGCGAGTTGTAGATATTTCCGAGCGCTTTGGGTTCAACGTTGATCCCGATGCTCTCGTTGAAGATCTTCCTGTGGGAGTGCAGCAGCGGGTAGAGATTATTAAGGCGCTCTCCAGGGACGCCAGAGTTTTGGTTCTTGACGAGCCGACTGCGGTTTTGACTCCGCAAGAGACCGATGAGCTCATGGAAATCATGCGCCAGTTGGCTGCGAGTGGGACTTCAATCGTCTTCATCACTCACAAGCTTCGCGAGGTGAAGGCGGTGGCCGACAAGATAACAGTCATTCGTTTGGGCAAGGTTGTCGGAAGCGCAAAACCTGATGCCTCAACCTCTGAACTTGCCTCCATGATGGTTGGCCGTGAGGTCGGGCTCACAGTAGAGAAAAGTTCGCAGCAGGCAGGCGATGTTGTTCTCAGCGTTGAGAACCTAGCTGTCTTGGACGACAGGGGCCAACGTGCTGTTGACGGTGTGAGCTTCGAAGTGAGGGCAGGAGAGATCCTCGCAATCGCTGGTGTGCAGGGCAATGGCCAGACGGAACTTGCCGAGGCGATTATGGGTCTGAGATCAGCATTGACGGGCTTTGGAAAGATCAGCTTCAAGGGTGAGGACATCACCGATGATTCGGTTAGAAGTGTGCTCGAGCATGGTGTGGGCTACATCCCCGAGGACCGCACCACCGACGGGTTAGTAGCGGCCTTCACCATCGCAGAGAACATGATGATCAATTCGTCCTACAAGTCTCGATTTACAAATGGCATCAATATCAACTTCGCTGCCAGAAAAGAGATTGCGGAGCAATTGGTGGCGGAATTCGACGTCAGAACACCTTCTGCAGATACTCCTGCAGGAAAGCTCTCGGGAGGAAATCAGCAGAAGGTGGTTGTCGCTCGGGAGCTCTCCCGCGATGTCGATTTGCTGGTCGCCTCTCAGCCCACCAGAGGAGTAGATGTCGGGTCAATCGAGTTCATTCACGAGCGACTTGTGACCGAGCGTGACAAGGGCAAGGCCGTGGTCTTGGTCTCAACCGAGCTTGACGAGGTATTAGCCCTTGCAGACCGAATTGCGGTTATGTACAGGGGCAAAATTGTCGACATTGTTAGCCCAGAGACCTCCAGAGAACAGCTTGGAAAGCTAATGGCAGGAGTTGCAGCATGAGCGAAACACCAGATCGCTTCTCGCAAGCACTGAAAGAGATTCTCTCGGGCGGCTTCACCCGCACGGTGCTCTCCATCATCCTTGGGTTCTTGGTTGGAGCCCTGTTCATGATCGGCTCCGACAAGGCCTTCATTGAGTCCTTGGGCTACTTCTTCTCTCGTCCTGGCGATGCCCTGGGCGCTGCCGTTGCAGTTGTAAGTGAGGGCTATGGCGCACTCTTTAGAGGTGCGATCTTCAACGGCGATGCCGAAACCTTCGAAAAGGCCATTCGACCCCTGACCGAGACTCTTCGACTCGGAGCTCCCCTAATTCTTGCCGGGCTTGGTATTGGTCTGACATTCCGAGTTGGGCTGTTTAACATTGGTGGCACGGGTCAGCTCATTTCGGGAATGATCTTCGCCACCTTTGTCGCGACCAGGCTTGAGCTTCCCTTCGTCATCCACACCATCGTTGCAATCATCGCTGGTGTGGTGGGAGCGACGCTGCTGGGCGCTTTTGTGGGCTTCTTGAAGGCTCGAACGGGAGCCCATGAGGTCATTCTGACCATCATGTTCAACTACATAATGCTTTACTTCTTCACCTTCTTGATGCGCGATCCCGCCCTGCTGCAGGAGGAGCGAGCCACTGGAAACCCGAAGGCGGATCCAGCTGCCGAGACGGCGCTATTGCCAAAGCTGATTGGTGATGAGTTCAACCTGCACTGGGGCATCATTCTCGCGCTCATTGCAGTCTTTGTTTTCTGGTGGCTGATGGAGCGTTCCACCATTGGCTTTAGGCTTCGCATGGTTGGTCACAACCCGGATGCTGCTCGTTCTGCAGGCGTGAGCGTTGAGCACACCTACATCCTCGCTATGGGTCTTTCGGCTGCATTCGTGGGAGTTGCGGCTGCCAATCAGTCACTGGGTACCTCGATTGGCGTCACCCCATCAGCACACGCTGGTATTGGGTTTGACGCCATCACGGTGGCGCTCCTCGGGGGCTCAAATGCCCCGGGCATTTTGTTAGCCGGGCTGCTCTTCGGTGCCTTCAAAGCTGGAGCACCATCGATGCAGGTTCTAGGGGTTTCACCTGAGGTGCTTGGAATTGTGCAGGGAGCGATTGTGCTCTTTATCGCAGCGCCCCCGCTGATTCGGATGATCTTCAGGCTTCCGCCACCGCAAACAACTTCCGTGCTTTCAAACATGCGACAACGACTTTTTAGGAGAGGGGGTGCCAAATGAGCCAACTGCAAATAGCAAAAGAAGAGCGGGTTGGATTTAAGTCTCCAATCACGATGGCTGGCATTGGAGCTTTGGTGCTGGTCTTCTTTGGAATTCTTGGCCGAGAGGGCGAAACTGTTTTTGAGATCTCTCGCCGGGTTGACGTAATTCAGCTACCTGCTATCCCGGTGGGTTCATCGGCCCTTGGCTGGGTGGCCGGAATCCTGCTGCTGGCGATCGCTGGCTACTCGCTGAGTTTTGCTCTCAAGAATCGCAAGACGCCGCTTTGGGTGTCTGTGATTTATGGGGCAATTGGTGTGGTGGCTCTGCTTGGCTGGCTGGCAGCCGGTAACAGTGTTCCGCTGACGTTCATCATTGGCACAGCTCTGGTTTTGGCGGTGCCAATCATGCTCGGTGCCATGGGCGGTTTGATGTGTGAGCGAGTGGGTGTCACCAACATCGCGATCGAGGCGCAACTCCTTACCGGCGCGTTCATGGCGGCCGTGGTTTCCTCCATCACCGATAACTTCTTCTTTGGGCTGGCTAGCGCAATGATTGGCGGGGCCCTTGTCTCCATGGTCTTGGCCGTATTTGCAATCAAGTACCTAGCCCAGCAGATCATCGTTGGTGTGGTGCTGAACGTGCTGATGATTGGTGTCACCAACTTCCTCTACCAGCAGTGGCTCACCGAGGACGGCGAGAACGTCAATTTCCCCGGCACTCTGGACATCATCAAGATTCCATTCTTGAGTGACATCCCAGTCATTGGTCCCGTGATATTTGAGAATCGCATCACCGTGTTCGCAGCTCTCATCTTTGTCCCGACTCTCTACTTCATCCTGTTCAAGACCAAGCTGGGTCTTCGTGCCCGAGCAGTCGGCGAGCACCCGCTAGCTGCCGACACCGTCGGCATCAATGTCGGAAGAACCAGGTTCTGGTGGGTGACACTCGGAGGCATGTCGGCAGGACTGGGTGGCGCGGCGCTAACTATTGGAAATGCTGGGGCCTTTGGTCGGGAGATGGCTGGAGGCTTTGGATTTATTGCTCTTGCGGTTGTTATTCTCGGCCGCTGGCACCCAATCTCTGCAGCGCTCGCGGCACTGCTATTCGGCTTCTCAATCATCCTTAGGGTCTGGGCAAACCAGGTTAGCCCCGGTATTCCAACCGACTTCATCACGATGGTTCCTTACATCGTTACCATCATCGCCGTGGTTGGTTTTGTCGGCCAATCCAGACCGCCGAAGGCGCTCGCAATTCCATACACGAAGGGGTAATTGTGGAGATCGACTGGGCAGAGCTAACAGATGCGGCAAAGGCCGCAATGGCTAAGGCTTACGCCCCCTACTCCAAGTTCCCGGTTGGTGCTGCTGCTCTCACAACTGATGGGCGCATCATTAGCGGAGCAAACGTTGAGAACGCGTCCTATGGGCTTGGGCTTTGCGCCGAGTGCTCGCTCGTCAGTGAGCTCTTTCGCACCGGTGGCGGAAAGCTCGCAGCCTTCGCATGCGTCGATGGCCAGGGTGAACCGCTGATGCCCTGCGGTAGGTGCAGGCAGCTGCTATACGAACACTCCGCGGAGGGAATGCTCCTGCAGACAACGGTTGGAATCAAGACAATTCAAGAGGTGCTGCCAGAGGCCTTCGGACCTGAGGATCTGAATCGATGAGTTTTTCCGCAGTCGAGCTAATCATCAAAAAGCGTGAGCACGAAGTGCTCACCACCGATGAAATCAACTGGCTTGTCGATGCCTATACAAAGGGTGTGGTTGCTGACGAGCAGATGTCTGCCATGGCAATGGCCATCCTGCTCAATGGCATGGAGCGCAGGGAGATTCTCGACCTGACCATGGCAATGATCGCATCGGGTGAGCGCCTGGATTTCTCCGGTCTTTCAAAGCCAACTGCTGACAAGCACTCAACAGGTGGTGTTGGGGACAAAATAACCCTGCCGCTTGCTCCGCTGGTCGCTTCCTACGGAGTGGCAGTTCCCCAGCTCTCCGGCCGAGGCCTAGGTCACACCGGCGGCACGCTGGACAAGCTTGAGGCCATCTCTGGCTGGCAGGCAGGCCTTTCCAACACAGAGCTCTACAGCCAGCTGGCTGAGGTCGGGGCTGTGGTGTGTGCGGCGGGCAGCGGGCTGGCTCCAGCTGATAAGAAGCTCTATGCATTGCGCGATGTCACGGGAACGGTTGAGGCCATTCCGCTGATCGCCTCATCGATCATGAGCAAGAAGATCGCCGAGGGCACCTCGGCTCTGGTCTTGGATGTGAAGGTTGGTTCGGGAGCCTTCATGAAGACGCTCGACAGGGCCGGTGAGCTTGCGAAGACCCTGGTTCAGATTGGTCAGGATGCAGGCGTTAAGACCTCGGCGCTGCTAACCGACATGTCAACTCCTCTGGGCCTCAAGATTGGAAATGCCCTGGAGGTGGAAGAGTCCATCGAGGTGCTAACCGGCGGCGGTCCAGCCGATGTCATTGAGATTACGGTGGAGCTGGCGAGGGAGATGCTTGCTCACAGCGGCATCAACGATGTTGACCCCGCAGAAAACCTTCAAAACGGGAAGGCCATGGATGTCTTCCGCAAAATGATCTCGGCCCAGGGTGGGGATTTAGATGCTGAGCTTCCCAAAGCAAAAGAATTTCACACCATCCGCGCCACAGGATCAGGATTTATATCTCGTCTGGATGCGCTAGCTGTTGGTGTCGCATCCTGGCGCCTGGGGGCCGGAAGGGAGCGCAAGGAGGACGCCGTTCAGTTTGGGGCAGGTGTTGAGCTGCATGCACAATTAGGGGACAGCATCGAAGAGGGCGATGCCCTGATGACCCTCTACACTGACACTCCTGAGAAGTTCGAGAGGGCAATCGAGCTGGCCTCCAGCGCCGTTGATTTTTCTCAGCAAGCCCCACCGAAGCGCGAGATGATTCTCGGGCGAGTTAGTTAGGAACCCATTGGACATTCAGTCGCTACCCAAGATTTCCTTGCATGATCACCTAGATGGCGGCCTAAGACCTCAGACGATTGTTGAACTGGCGGATGGCGTGGGTCACAAGCTCCCGGCAGAGTCGGCTGTGGACCTGGCGAACTGGTTTTCGGAGGTCTGCAATTCCGGATCTCTGGTGAAGTACCTTGAGGCCTTTGATCACACTGTTGCCGTCATGCAGACCCGCGAGGGACTTGAGCGGGTCGCCTATGAGTCGGTCATGGATCTTGCAGAAGACGGGGTCATCTACGGTGAGCTGCGCTGGGCTCCAGAGCAGCACCTTGCAGGAGGACTCTCGCTCGATGAAACGGTCGAGGCCGTTCAGGACGGTCTCGAGCGAGCTATGGAGGAGATTAGCGACCGCGGCGGCTTCATCCGCACCGGCCAGCTGGTTACCGCAATGCGCCATGCCGACAGGGGCCTTGAGATTGCCGAGCTAGCTGTTCGTCACCGCAACAACGGTGTTGTCGGCTTTGACATAGCAGGTGCGGAAAAGGGCTTTTTGCCATCTAGACACAAGGTGGCTTTTGACTACCTGGCCTCGGAGCTCTTTCCAGTGACAGTTCACGCGGGTGAGGCTGACGGAGTCGAGTCCATCAAGGACGCAATTGTTTCCGGGCGAGCGCTCAGGCTAGGTCACGGCGTACGTCTTATTGAGGACATCATGTTCTCGCGCACCGAGGGCGACACCGATCTGGTTGTTTTAGGGCCTGTGGCCCAGTGGGTCCACGATCGCGAGATTGTTCTCGAGACCTCTCCCTCTTCAAACCTTCAGACCGGTGCTTTTGCAATGATGGGCGACACAATGGGGGACCACCCATTCGATGTTCTCTACGACCTGGGGTTCAAGGTGACTGTGAACACTGATAACCGTCTCATGAGCGGCACGAGCCTCACTAGAGAGCTCGAGATTCTGGTGGACACCTTTGGCTACACCATCGCAGACCTAGAGCAGTTCCAACTAAATGCAGCTCAGGCAGCCTTCCAGGGCCTTCCCGAGCGTGAGGAACTCATGGACATGATTGAGCTGGGTTTCGCTCGCGCCTAGAGCCAAGATGAACAGTGTGTTTAATCTTCTGGGGTTGGGCATAAAAACCGCATCTAGATGTTTCTATTAGATGTGCTTATTTATACAGTTTGCGGAGCAGGGATCGGGACGTCCGTCCTTCTTAAGGCCAACGTTGACAAGGTGCTCAGCCGTCTAGAGGTTGAGGCCGAGGTTCGCGCTGTCACTGTGGATCACGTGGTCACTGGCCAAATCGAGGCCCAGGTGGTTATCGCAACCCAGGAGGTTGCAGATCTTCTAACGGGTGTTGCGAGCGAAGTAATCGTTGTGCAGAACATCTTTGATCTGGCCGAATTGGAAGAGAAGCTTTTCGTCTCAGTCGGCTAGCATCTTGGGATGAGCCAGCCCGGACAAAGCGGTAGAACCGAACTCAAAAGACTTCCCTACAAAGCGTCCTTCGAGCTCTCAGATCTTTACTCAATAATCGACGAGAATCTCGTCGCTCATGTTGGGCTTGTGGAGAATGGCCAGCCACTGGTAATTCCCATGACCTATGGCCGCGACGACGACACTCTTTTTTTGCATGGCTCCTCCGGTTCAAGACTCATGCGGCTACTTGCAGATAATCCAAGCGTTTGCGTGAGCATCACCGAGCTCAATGCCCTTAAGGTCGCAAGAAGTAACTTCAACTCTGGAATGCACTACCGCTCCGCCGTAATCTTCGGCAAGGCCAGGCTCTTGGAGGATGACGAAAAGCTTGCAGCCCTGGACCTAATTAGCGACTCGCTAATCCCTGGCCGCGTAGCTGAGGCGAGGCCAATGACCAAGAAGGAAGCGGCCGCCACAATCATCGTCGCGGTGAAATTGGACGAGGCCTCAGTGAAGATCTCAGTGAATGAGGTCGATGACCCCGAGGAGGACATGAATCTTGGCTACTGGGCGGGGATTGTGCCGCTTAAGAGAGGTGTCGGAGAAGTAATTCCGGCAGATGCCGAGTCACAGTCTCTGCCGATTCCCGAGAGCATCAAACGCTTTATTGAGCGTCATCAAGCAAAGCGCTAGCGAAGATTCGAAGTCTTTCAAGACCAGAGGCAGCCGATGCTGCGCTATCGGCCTGGAATTGCAAGTAGCACTTGAGCTTCGGCTCGGTTCCGCTCGGTCTAAATATCAGCTTTGCTCCACCGCCTGTCACCACTAACGCGTCAGTCGGGTTTTCAGCGTTTAGAAGGTCCTCGGTTTCTAGCTGCGAGCCAGAGAACTCCTTAGGCGGAATTCGTCTGAGGTTTGCCATGGTCGTTGAGATGATCGAGAGATCTGTGACCCTGATTGAAACCTGCGAGGTTGCGATGTGGCCATAGCGGTCTAGTAGTCCAGCAAGATACTCGGAAAGGTTTGAGCCCTGAGCCTTTAGCTCCACTGCGAGCTGGGCAATAAGAAGGGCTGCAGTGATGCCGTCTTTGTCTGGGGTGTATTGAGGGTCGACGCAGTAGCCGAGGGCCTCCTCATATCCGTAGACGAGATTGGGCACCTTCGATATCCACTTGAAACCAGTCAGGGTCTGCTGATACCCAAGCGAATGAGATTTTGCGAGATTGGAGATATCTGCAGAGACTATTGAGTTTGCGAGGTTGCCGGCAGTTGCGTCTTTTGCGCACAACTCAGCAAGAATCAACCCAACCTGATCGCCGGTGAGCATCCTCCAGCCCTCGCCTTCGGAAACCGCAACGGCCAAGCGGTCAGCATCTGGGTCATTGGCAAGTATTAGTTCGCTGGAAGTTGCGGTTGCGTGTTCAAAGGCTAGGTCCATAGCGCCAGGCTCTTCGGGGTTTGGAAAGCTCACGGTTGGGAACTTGGGGTCTGGATCCATCTGCTTGGCAACTGGAGTTAGCTCAAAACCGAGCCCGGTGAACAGTTCGCTGACAACCTTCCAGCCCACTCCGTGAAGCGAGGTGTGGGTGATCTTGAGGTTCTTCCTTCGCTCGTCGCGCGCTTCGACCAGTGAGGCAGCTCTTTGGATGTAGCTGTCGATAGCTTGACTGCCGGCAAGCTCGTAGTTTCCAAACTGGGGTATCTCGTCGAAGGTATAGTTTGCTGCCACCGCGGCAATTTCCTTGGCAATCTCGGCATCTTGGGGAGGGACTAGTTGAGAACCACCATTGGGGCCGCCGAGGTAGACCTTGTAGCCGTTATCGCGCGGAGGGTTGTGGCTTGCGGTGACGATGATGGTCGCACTCGCACCCAAACGTTTACCGGTGAACGCAGCTACCGGTGTTGGAACCATGGAGTCAAAGAGTACGACGCGAATCCCCTGAGCCGAAATGATTCCGGCACTGTCCTTTGCAAACACCTCGGAGTTCTCTCGCCCGTCGTAACCGATGACAACTAAAAGCTCAGAGTCCTTGGTTTGATAGGTGGCTAGGTTGTTTTTTAGAAACTTTGCAATCGCCATTGCGGCTCTTGCCACCACAACGCGATTCATCCGGTTGGGGCCAGCTCCAAGCTCGCCTCGAAGCCCAGCTGTTCCAAACTGCAAGGTGGTGGAGAACCTGTTTTCCAACTCAGCAAGGCTCTGCTCAGCAATGAGCTCTTCGAGCTCAGCCCTTGTTTTGGGGTCGGGATCCTGAGCCAGCCAAGACCTTGCGGCTTCGAGATGATTCATTTAGAGCTTGCTGACTATCTCTGCCAGCAGTTTGGAGATTTTCGCCTCTGCCGCTTTACCAGCGGCAATGACCTCTTCGTGACTCAAAGGAGTCTTCTGGACACCGGCTGCGAGGTTTGTAATCAGCGACATACCAAGGACCTCCATGCCTGACTCTCTGGCAGCTATTGCCTCGAGAGCTGTTGACATACCGACGATGTCGCCGCCCATCTTCTTGGCCATTTGGACCTCTGCGGGAGTTTCGTAGTGGGGGCCGCGGAACTGGACATAGACACCCTCGTCCAGGGAAGCATCGACCTCTTTGGCGAGCCCTCGAAGCCTCGAGGAGTAGAGGTCCGTGAGGTCGACAAAGTTCGCACCCTCTAGCGGGCTGGAAGCTGTGAGGTTGATGTGGTCTGAAATCAATACCGCTGCACCACCGTCCCACTCGGGACGGATGCCTCCGGCACCATTTGTGAGCACCATGGTCTTTGCACCAGTTTTGGCAGCGGTTCGGACGGAGTGGACCACAGCTCTCACGCCGTGGTTTTCATAGAAGTGTGTTCTGGCACCAATGATTAGCGCGTGCTTCCCGCTTGGAAGCTTGATGGAGCGAATTGTGCCGATATGGCCGGCAACGGCGGGCTTGTGGAAGCCGGCGATGTCGTTGGCCGGAATTTCGGCGACAGTCTCGCCGATGAGATCGGCGGCTTTTGACCAACCAGACCCCAGGGTCAGAGCGATGTCGTGATGCTCAACCGAGGTCTTCTGCGCTATTTGGTCTGCTGCCCGCTGGGCGAATTCAAAAGGGTCTACGCCCTCGACATTGAGTGGATGAACCATAACTTTCAAGTCTAGTTGTGCTGACGCTGGGCAAATTTGCGGGACAATGGTGCGGTGGTAAACAAACTTGGGTCAAAACATCGCGTCGTAATTATTGGTGGTGGCCCAGGAGGCTACGAGGCCGCTCGCACCGCAGCCCAACTCGAGGCCGAGGTAATCCTCATCGAGGAGCGAGGCGTCGGCGGTAATGCTGTCCTCACAGATGTCGTCCCCTCAAAGACTTTGATCGCAACCGCTGAGGCAGCGCAGCGTGTAGCTGTGGCCCAGAGTTTGGGACTTGAATTCTCGGTCGAAGGAAAGCGGGTCAACCCGCACGTCGAGGTTGACCTAAAGACTCTAAACAAAAGACTTCTCGCCCTTGCCCAGGACCAATCTGAGGACATGAGAGAGGCACTTGTCGAGGACGGGGTCCGCATTATTGACGGCAGGGGACAGCTGGATGGCAATCATCACGTGGTGGTGCAGCCTTCAGCTGGTGGCGAGAGCGAACGCATCGAGGCAAAGACCATCATCGTTGCGGTAGGGGCTTCCCCCAGGGAGCTTCCGGATGCGAGGACTGACGGCAAGAGAATTCTCAACTGGAAGCAGCTCTACGACCTTGAGGAGCTACCTGAGCACATGATCGTGGTCGGATCTGGCGTAACAGGAGCAGAGTTTGCCTCCGCCTACCTGCAGCTGGGATCAAAGGTGACCTTGGTCTCATCAAGAGACAAGGTCCTGCCGGGAAACGATTCTGACGCAGCCGAGCTAATTGAAAAGGTCTTCACCTCTGGTGGAATGAACCTGCTGAGAAACGCCCGTGCGACCAGTGTTAAGAACACAGGTGACTCAGTTGAGGTTGAGCTCGCCGACGGCACCACTCTGACAGGCTCGCACTGCCTAATGGCGGTTGGGGCGATCCCAAACACCCAGGGCCTGAATCTAGAAGAGGCAGGCATCGCTCTAAACGAAACAGGCCATGTGGTTGTGAACAAGGTCGCAAGAACCTCAAGAGCTAACGTCTACGCCATCGGTGACTGCTCCACATCAATGCCCCTGGCATCGGTTTCAGCCATGATGGGCAGGACTGCGGTTTATCACACCCTAGGTGACGTCGCTACACCAACCAGACTCAGGAATGTCGCATCCAACGTCTTCACTTCTCCGGAAATTGCCCAGGTTGGCTGGTCTGAGCAGGAGATCAAGGACGGTCTGGTCCGTGGTGAGGTAGCGACAATTGAGCTTGAGACTAACCCCAGGGCAAAAATGGAGGGGATCTCCGAGGGTTTCATCAAGCTGTTTGCGTCAGTGGGGAGCGGCACGGTTATCGGTGGTGTTGTGGTTGCCCCAAGGGCATCCGACTTGATCTATCCGATTGCGGTCGCAATAGAGAATAGGCTCACGGTCGACCAGCTGGCAAAAACCTATACCGTCTACCCATCGCTCTCAGGTTCCATTGCCGAGGCGGCCAGCGAACTTCACCCAGCTATCGACTAGAGAATGTCTAGAATCCGCGTTCCTGCGGAGATGGTTGCTCCTGCAGTTACGCCAATGTTCTTTACTGTTCCGGACTTGTGAGCGGCGAGCGGCTGCTCCATCTTCATAGCCTCGAGAACCACAACTAGGTCTCCTTGCTCAACTTTCTGACCCTCGGTTGCAGCGAGCTTCACGACCGTCGCCTGCATGGGGGCTACCAATGAGTCACCCTTGGCGCCGGTGCGAGAGGAAGTCTCAGCTCCTTTTTTGCGTCTTGGGGCGTGCCCCTCGGGGGAGCCGATCTCTCCAACCAGCAGTCGCTTTGGGACGCTCACCTCGAGGCGTTTTCCGGAAACCTCGACAACAATTTCCCGCCTTGGTTCTGCTGCCATCTCAGGTTCTGCCTGGCCTGTCCAAGGCTCAATGGGGTTATCCCACTCAGTCTCGATCCACCTTGTGAACACCTTGAAACCGTCTTGAGCGGTGAATGCCGGGTGATCAACCATCAGTCGGTGGAAGGGGAGAACTGTGGGCAGGCCGTTGACGTGCATCTCCGCAAGTGCTCGGCGAGAGCGCTCAAGTGCTTCCTCGCGGCTACTGCCGGTAACAATTAGCTTGGCCATCATCGAGTCAAAGTTTCCAGAAACCCTGTCTCCCGAGACCACTCCTGAGTCGACTCGGACCCCAGGTCCTGACGGAGCCAAGAACTGGTGGACCGGTCCTGGAGACGGCAGGAAGTTTTTGCCAGCGTCCTCTCCGTTGATCCTGAATTCGAAAGAGTGACCTCGAATCTCTGGATCATCAAAGCCGAGCGCCTCTCCTTGCGCAATCCTGAACTGTTGGCGGACTAGGTCAATACCGGTTACCTCTTCGGATACCGGGTGCTCGACCTGGAGCCTGGTGTTAACCTCCAAAAAGGAGATGGTTCCGTCACCGGAAATAAGAAACTCGCAGGTGCCAGCACCGACATAACCAACCTCTTTGAGGATGGCTTTGGAGGACTCGTAGAGCTCGCTCTCTTGCTCCTTGGAGAGAAATGGCGCGGGAGCCTCTTCAATTAGTTTTTGATGTCTGCGCTGAAGCGAGCAGTCTCGGGTGGAAACCACGACGACGTTGCCGTGGGTGTCGGCAAGACATTGCGTCTCAACGTGACGAGGTTTGTCCAGATACTTCTCAATAAAGCATTCGCCGCGCCCGAATGCCGCAACGGCCTCTCGAGTAGCTGACTCGAAAGCCTCGGTAATCTCGCCTTTTTCGCGAACAATCTTGATCCCTCGACCGCCGCCGCCGTAGGCGGCCTTGATTGCTACCGGAAGGCCGTGCTCCTTCACAAACGACTCCACCTCGGAGACATCTGAGACCGGGTTGATGGTTCCTGGGGCGAGCGGTGCACCGACCTTCTGGGCCACTTTTCTGGCGGAAACCTTGTCTCCGAGCTGTTCGATTGCCTCTGGGCTTGGCCCGATCCAAATAAGATCTGCTGCGATCACAGCCCTGGCAAAATCGGCATTCTCGGAGAGGAAGCCGTATCCGGGGTGCACAGCGTCGGCCCCTGATCGCGAGGCGATGCTGAGAAGTTTTTCGATTACAAGATAGGTCTCGGCAGCGGTTTCACCCTGCAGCGCGTACGCCTCATCGGCGAGCTTGGAGTGCTGGGCGTCGCGGTCGGAGTCTGCATAGACGGCAACGGTCGAAATCCCGCTATCCCTGGCTGCTCGGATAACCCTGACCGCAATCTCACCTCGGTTGGCGATGAGGACTTTGGTTATCCGCTTCTGAGCCATAATCGGATAGCTTATTGCCACTTTCCAGCTGGGATTTATGAGTACTCAACAAAAAAACTGTGGTTTTGTTGCGTTTATCTCCAGAGGCTCGTGATGTCGTGACCCAGCTCTCGGAGCATCTTGCGAAGCTCAACCAGTGAAAGCCCGACCACTGTGTGGTAATCGCCCTCAATCCGCTCGATAAAGGGCCCACCGCGACCATCAATTGTGAAACTTCCAGCAACGTTGAGCGGCTCACCGCTTTCGACATACGCTTCGATTTCGCCGTCGCTGAGATCGGCGAAGAAGACCAGGGTCTTGGAGCAGACCGATCTCGACTCTCCACTCTCTTTGTCGATCAGGTGATGGCCGGAATGTAGATAGCCAGACTTGCCCCGCATTTCTTGCCAGCGCTTTGTGGCCAGGTCCTTCGTAAGTGGTTTACCAAGATTCTGACCTTCAAATTCGAGGGCGCTGTCGCATCCGAGCACAAGTCGCGTGTTCGCACTTTTAGCTCCCGCGATCGCCTTCGCTCTTGCAAGCAGCAGGGTCATCTCGCAAACACCTGCGGGCCTCTCCTTCTCAACAAGAGCCTCCTCGTCGACGCCAGGAGCAAGTGTGAGAAAGTCGAGACCTGCGTCCTCGAGAAGCTTTTTTCTTCCAGAGGAGGTAGAGGCAAGGGTTATTAGTGGCACGGTTCAAGGCTAGCTGTGGAACACTTAGCCGGTGACCATAACTCTCCGTATCGAAAAGGCCGCCCATGGCGGCGTCTTTGTTGCAAGGCCGGAAGGCAAGGTGGTTCTCGTCGAAGGGGCACTACCAGGCGAACTTGTTGAGGCGGAGATAACCGAGGAGGCCAAGAGCTTCCTTAGGGCGCGGGTCACCAGGGTCATAGAGGCCAGCGAACACCGCAGGGATCATTTCTGGCCTGAGGCGAACTCAGGGGCTGGTGGTGCCGACTTCGGTCACATCGAGCTTGAAGAGCAGCGGCGCATCAAGTCAGAGATTCTCTCCGAGGCTCTCTCACGCATGGCCGGACTTGACCTCTCACCCAAGGTTGTGGCCGTCGACGACTCAGACGGTCTTGGCTACCGAACCAGAGTTCAGCTCCACGTCGCACCCGACGGCACCGTTGGCGTCAAGGGATCGCGTTCGAATGACGTAATCCCAGTTACCTCATTGCCGCTTGCAAACCAGGAGATAAATGAGCTCGGACTTCATACAAGGCGCTTCCCCGGCAAAAAGAAGATTTTCATCGCCTCCTCGCCAGACTCTCTGCAGTGGTCAATTGATGGTGAAATCGGCGGGTCAAAGGTTATTACCGAGGTAGTTGGCGGCCGAGTCTTCGATCTCAAGCCAGGGGTCTTTTGGCAGGCCCACGGACTTGCCCCCAAGGTTTTACTCGATGGCGTTCTTGCACACCTAGGTGAACTCGAACCTGGTTCTGAGGTTCTTGATCTCTATGCGGGAGCCGGATTGTTTGCCGCAAACATCGCAGCGCGTTTTCCGGAGTCTAAGGTTCATGCCGTTGAGCTCGCAGAGGCCGCAGTTCAGTCGGGCAAGAGCTCCGCTAAGGGAATGAAGAATCTCAGTTTTGAGAAATCTGATGTGCTTGTCTACCTTCGCGCAAGGGAAATAGAGATATCCACCGTTGTCCTAGACCCGCCTCGATCGGGAGCGGCAACCAAGGTGATCAACCAGCTGGTTCGGCTAAAGGCAAAGCATATTGTTTATGTGGCATGCGATCCGGTGGCCCTAGCCAGAGACATTGGACTGCTTCGCGAGGCTGGATACGAGCTTGAATCTCTCGAGGCCTTCGATATCTTCCCCCACACCCACCACTTCGAAACTTTGGCAACACTTAGGCTCAGTAATCTAAGAACATGAGCGTCCAGGTTGCGATCGTTGACGACCACGAGGCAGTTCGCCTCGGATTCGCAGCAGCCTGCGAGAAAAATGATTTTGACCTAATTGGTTCTGCACCAACCGTTACTGAGCTTCTGGAGCAGATTGGTGCTCGCGAATGCCAAGTGGTGGTTACCGACCTCAGCCTTGCCGATGGCTCACTGGTCGCAGAAAACGTTGAGCGAATTGTCGCGACTGGCGCTGCAGTCTTGATCTTCTCAATTGCGGACAAGCCAAACCTGATGCGCGCAGCGGTCAGAGCCGGCGCTACGGCGATTGTCCCCAAGTCGCAACCGGTCGAGGACCTGATGGAAGCCATTCGGCTGGCTGCTGATGGGGCAATTTTGAATAACGCCGAAACCAGTGCAACCATCGACGCAGACAGTCTTTTCAAAGAGGCAAACCTTTCAGCCCGCGAAACAGAGGTGCTCTCGCTCTACGCTTCGGGGATGAGCCTCAAGCAGGTTGCCTTTCAACTTCAGATAAAGCCCAGCTCGGCAAAGGAGCACATCGATCGGGTGCGGGTGAAATACGCAAAGCTTGGCAGGGAGGCCGCCACCAAAGTCGATCTGTTTAAGCGTGCGGTTGAAGACGGCCTGATATCGGGAGACTTGCTTTAGTGAAACCGCTGGCATCCATAGCTAGTAACCGTCTCGAGACGTGGATTCGCAGAATCTCTTCTGCTGCCCTATTTGTCTCCGGCATTGAAGTGGTGGCAAACGCGATAGGTCAGTCTGGCTTCACGAATCCAAGGAGTGACTTGGTTCTGGCGATAGTCATTCTCAGTGCAGCCGCCTTTCTAATCTCAGCGGTCCTGTTTGATCGCTCTCGACCCTGGGGTCTGGTGCACGGACTTGTGGTTCTTGTCGCAATTTGGATGGTTCCGCTAACTCATGACCCGGACTTTCATGAGAGTGGGTTTGAGCGTCCCTGGGTTTGGTGGAGTGTGGGCATGGCCATGATTCTTGTGGCAACCTCTCACTCACGAAAGGTGTGGCTTTGGTACCTTCCGCTCACCTCGGGCAGCTGGGTTTGGGTAAGTCTTCAGAGCCCAGTGCTGGCCGGAGAGCTCGAAGCTCTGCTAGATGGTTCCTACCTGCTGGTCTTTAGTCTGGCAATCGTTGGTCTTGTCGCATTAGTTCGCGAGGGGTTCGCTTCTGTTGACAAGGCAAACTCAGATGCCATCATGAGCGCTCTAACCCAGGCCAAAACTGATGCGGTTGAGAGGGAACGACAGCGGCTGGATGCACTGGTTCACGACCAGGTGCTGCACACGTTGATTCTTGCTGCAAGGGCCGACTCCCAAGCTGCGCAAGAGGATGCGGCCAAGAGTGCGACAAATGCAATTACAGCTCTGCTCGAAGCCAGGGAGCCAGACACAACAGAAACCGAGGTGAGCTCGCTTGGCCTCTTCAAGGCTCTTGAGAGCGCCGCCAGCAAGCTCGATGGGCGAGTGCAGACTCACAGCAGTGGGGCCAGTGCCGCAAAGCTAAACCCTGAGGCTGCACAAGCCCTCACGGAGGCCAGCCTTCAGGCAATAGACAATGCCATTCAGCACTCCAAGGCTAAAGAAATCACCCTCACTCTTGAGGCTCTAAAAAATGGGGGACTTAGGTTCACGGTGGCAGACGATGGTGCGGGCTTCAGGACTGATCGGGTTTCAAGAAACCGTATTGGCATCAGCACCTCCATCAGAGCTCGAGTTGAATCTGTTGGGGGCAAGGTGGAGATCGACTCGGGTCCAGGAAAAGGAACTCAGGTAGTTATGAGGTGGCCGCGTGATTAGGCTCTCGAGGCTGGCTCTGGCAGCAGTTGCAATTCTTTTTGGGCTCTACCACGCGCTCCTGGGTTTTCTGTTTTTGGGTGAATACCAGAATCCGGCCTTCGCAATTGTTGGACTAATCGCATACCTCTCTGCGCTTCTATTGGCCACCTTTGACAAGAGTGGCCTCAAAATGAGAGCGGTCTCGGCCGCAATTGTGCTTATCGTTTCGATTTCACTGCCGCAGCTTATTTTTGCGGCCCTCGGAGAGGTCAGACAGGGAAGCTACACCACCTGGCACATAGCCGCGATTGGAACACTGCTAGCAATCGTGACTATTCGTAAGTTTGCGGTTCTCGCCTGGATTGCTCTAGCTATCACCTCGCTTGAGGTCATTGAGTGGGGCGGGCCGGATGTGATCTTCAACTCAGGGTTAGTCGGAGCACTTCTTTTGGTCGCAACCGCTCAGGCTGCATCCTGGGCGCTGGGCTCAAGTTCCAAGAGCGCGGAGGAGTTTCGAAGGAGGGCACTGGCCATTGATACCGCAACGGCCGCCTCAAGCGCCGCGCGAACAGAGCGAACTGAGCGACTAAACCAAACCCTAAAGGAAGTGCTGCCTCTGCTAGAGAAAATCTCCGACTCTAAAGGCAACCTAACTAAGGCTGAAAGGCTCAAGGCCCAGCTGACCGAGGCTGAGCTGCGTGACCAAATTAGAGGTAGGAACCTCCTATCAATAGACGTGGTCAGCGAAACCAGAAACGCAAGAATGCGTGGCATAGAGGTTCAGCTTCTGGACGATGGAGGACTTGACGATCTCAGCCAAGAGGACCGCACGCCCTACCTGTGGGAGGTTGCATCGAGGCTCAAAGGGGTGAAGGCCGGCAAGGTCGTGATCAGAGCTGCGAAGGGAGACTCCTGGCGGGTCAGCATGGCAGCCATTAGAAAAGAATCTGACAGCCCCGATTTGTTTATCCGAATCTAGGCGCCGGCTCTGCAAAAAATGTAATGGGGCGACTAATGTCGCCCCATCTACCCCCGCACTAGGTGCGGAACCTCCGGCCCCTTGCAGCCGATCGAGGTTCGTGGTTCAAGAAAACCACTAAGCGCCTGAGCGCAAAAGACTTTGGACCAAATTTGGCTTCATCACTTTGGGGGACACGAACCTAGCGAAGCTTTTTGCCCCACTTGGCGTCCACGCCTGTTCTAAGGAGACCGGAGTCCTTATGCCAGGAGGTCTTTGGGGAACCCAGGGCAACTCTTCCAAGCTTTCCAGACTCAATAATTGCCGCCTCAACAACTGCAAGCGCGGCAGCCTTTTCTTCCGGCGTTCCACCTTTTACTCTGATGAGCTGCTGGATTTCTTGCGGTGTGTATTGCTTCATTAGAGAGGGATGTTTCCGTGCTTCTTGGGAGGAAGCGTTGAGCGCTTGGTCTTGAGTGCACGCAGTGAACGAATGATTGCCCCTCTGGTGCCGGCCGGTTCGATGATGCCATCAAGCTCACCGCGCTCTGCAGCGAGGAATGGGCTTGCAACGTTGTAGGTGTACTCCTTGGCCAGCTCATCTCTGACCTTGGCAATGTCGGCACCTGAGGCCTCGGCCTCTTTGATCTTGTCTCTAAAGAGAATGTTTACAGCTCCCTGTCCGCCCATCACAGCAATCTCTGCGGTTGGCCAGGCAAGGTTGATGTCTGCTCCGAGCTGCTTAGAGCCCATGACGATATATGCGCCACCGTAGGCCTTGCGAGTTATGACAGTAATCAGCGGCACGGTTGCCTCCGCATAGGCGTAGAGCAGCTTGGCACCGCGACGAATCACTCCTGCCCATTCTTGGTCAGTGCCGGGGAGGTAGCCCGGCACGTCCACGAAAGTCAGGATTGGGATTGAGAAAGCGTCACAGAAGCGCACAAACCTGGCTGCCTTTTCTCCGGCATTAATGTTCAGTGTTCCCGCCATCTGCAGCGGTTGATTTGCCACTATGCCAACAGACTGTCCGTCTACCCTTGCAAACCCCACGATGATGTTTGGCGCATAGAGCGGCTGAATCTCAAGGAATTCTCCCTCGTCGACCACCGCTCTGATTACGGTTTGCATGTCGTAGGGCTGGTTTGGAGAATCTGGAATCAGGGTGTTTAGCGCCTGGTCCTCGTCGGTGATCTCAAGCTCTGCCTCAGATTGGTAGGTGATGGTGTCGGAGAGATTGTTCTCTGGCAGAAAGCCAACTAGAGACTGAACATAGTCAATGGCGTCATCCTCATCGCTTGCGAGGTAGTGGGCAACGCCGCTGGTCTCGTTGTGGGCTCTAGCGCCACCGAGCTCCTCCATGCCAACGTCCTCACCGGTCACGGTCTTGATCACATCCGGTCCCGTGACGAACATGTTCGAGGTCTTGTCGACCATGATCACAAAGTCGGTGAGGGCTGGTGAGTAGACGGCGCCTCCCGCGGCGGGCCCCATGATGATTGAGATCTGCGGTATCACGCCGGAGGCGTGAGTATTCAGACGGAAGATCTCTCCATACTTACCAAGGGCAATTACACCCTCCTGAATTCTCGCGCCACCTGAGTCGAGTATTCCAATAATGGGAACTCCAGACTTGATGGCCAGCTCCATAATTTTGATGATCTTGTTTCCGGCTGCCTCACCGAGGGAGCCGCCAAAGATTGTGAAGTCTTGGGAGTAGACGGCCACCTGACGGCCGTGAATGGTTCCAAAGCCTGTGACCACCGAGTCGCCGTAGGGACGCTTGGCGTCCATGCCAAAGGAGTTGGCGCGGTGGCGAACGAACTCGTCAACCTCAACGAAGGAGCCATCATCGAGCAGCATCTCAACGCGCTCACGCGCGGTCTTCTTGCCCTTTGCGTGCTGCTTTTCGGTGGCCGCCTCACCGGCTGCGTGAACGGCTTCGTGATAGCGCTTTTTTAGGTCGGCTATTTTTCCGGCAGTGGTGCTTAGATCTGGCTCGCTCAAATTGCTCCTTACTAGCCCTCCTACTTTATTGCTGATATTTGGCCATTTCTTGCATGGATTCAACAAAGAGATTGACCATTCGTCTTGAAAACCTACAATTTTCAGCCTTGCGATATCGTTTAGTTGTGAATCTCGAGAAGTCGCTTGCAGTTGATGCGTCGCTGGTGTTCCTAGAAAGCGTCGACTCCACCAATCTTGAGCTGGCGAGACTAATGACGACATCGGCGAAGCCAGATCTTTTTGCTGTGGTAGCAGCGGAGCAGACTGCAGGCAGAGGTCGCCTCGAGAGATCTTGGGTTTCTGAACCGGGCACATCGATATCGCTCTCTGTGCTGCTTGAGCCAACCAAAAATGTTGAGCAGGGACTTGTTCCGCTATTTGTCGGAAGCTGTGTTGCAAGAGCGCTTTCGACAATTACTGGAAAAGACGCCGGGGTGAAGTGGCCAAACGATGTGCTGATTGACGGTAAGAAAATTTGCGGAGTGCTCTCTGAGCTGACAGACCAAGGGGTAATTGCCGGAATCGGCATCAACCTAGAGCGGCAGCACGGTGCGCCCGATACCGCATGTGCGGTAGGCGACTTTGCCAGTGCCGACTTTGACGGCGCGTTATCAATGGTCCTGGCCGAGCTCCGAGCAGGTTGGTCTGATTGGCTTTCAGAGGGCAACGATTTTGCCCTTGGGTTGATTCGCTCAACATCGGTGACAGTCGGCAGGAATGTCAGGGCCATCATGCCCTCCGGCGAAGAGGTTGTTGGGACCGCGGTTTCGATCGAGTCGGATGGCCGGCTTCTTATTGAAGGGTCGGAAACGCACCTTGTCAGCGCGGCAGACGTTTGGCATCTGCGAAACTAGCGGTCGGAGGCTACATGCAAACAGTTGGGGTCATAGGCGGTGGCCAGCTCGCGCGCATGATGCAGCCTGCCGCGATCGCACTCGGCATAAACCTGGCAGTTTTCGCGGAGTCTGAGGGTTCCTCTGCGCACGGTGCTGTGACAAAGGTGGGCGATTACACCGACCTTGCCCAGCTTCGTGAATTTGCCAAGGACGTTGATGTCATCACTTTTGACCACGAGCACGTGCCAACCGAGCTTCTTCGCCAGTTGGAGGCCGAGGGCGTGAATGTTAGACCGGGTCCGGCAGCGCTGATTCACGCCCAAAACAAGCTTGTGATGCGGAAAAAGCTGGCTGAACTTGGCTTGCCGCAACCGAATTGGGCCGAAATTACCTCACCCCAAGAGCTTGAGCAATTCATAGGAATCCATGGACCCAAGATCGTTGTCAAGACGCCGATTGGCGGCTATGACGGCAAGGGAGTAAGAGTTGTTTCCTCGGCAGCTGAGGTCAGCGACTGGCTTGAGAATTTGGAGAGTTTTGGCGGCAGCCTGCTGGCCGAGCAGAAGGTGGATTTTCTCTCCGAGGCAGCTCAGCTGATCGCTAGGCGACCCTCGGGTGAGGCAAAGACCTGGCCGCTGGTGCAGACGATACAGTCCGGCGGAGTCTGCTCGGAGGTTATCGCCCCCTACCCCTCGCTCTCGCTCAGCGATCCAGCAGCCGATATTGCCCACTCGATTGCGAACGGCTTAGGTGTCACAGGTGTGATGGCGGTCGAGATGTTTGTTCTAGCCGATGGCTCGCTATTAGTAAACGAGCTTGCAATGCGTCCTCACAACTCTGGCCACTTCTCCATTGAGGGATCTAATACCTCCCAGTTTGAGCAGCACCTCAGGGCGGTATTAGACCTGCCTTTGGGGGACACGGGCATGCGGGGTGGCTTTGCGGTGATGGTGAACCTATTGGGAGTGGATGATAAGAACTCCTTCTACGAGCACTACCCAACCGCTATGGCCAGGTATCCCTCGGTGAGCTTCCACCTCTACCAAAAGACAGCCAGGTTGGGTCGCAAGATGGGTCACCTGACGGTGCTGGGTAGCAATCACGAAGAGCTTTTGGAGACTGGCCGAAAGGCCAGAAGTCTGATTTACGGAGAGGCTTAGACTTAGCAAATGGCACTTGTAGCAATAGTTATGGGCTCCGACAGCGACTGGCGGATCATGGAGCAGGCCAAGATCGTGCTCGATGAATTTGGTGTTGAGTCCGAGGTCGAGGTCCTAAGTGCTCACCGAACACCTGAAAAGATGCTCAGCTGGGGCAAGGCCGCAGCCGAAAAGGGCACCAAGGTAATCATCGCTGGGGCGGGCGGTGCCGCCCACCTTCCCGGAATGCTGGCCTCAATCACCTCACTACCCGTAATTGGCGTGCCAGTTGCGCTGAATCACCTGGAGGGTATGGACTCGCTGCTGTCGATTGTGCAGATGCCGGCTGGGGTCCCAGTGGCAACGGTTTCCATAGATGGAGCCAAGAATGCAGGACTATTGGCTCTGAAGATTCTCGGCACCTCAGATGCCAAGCTGCTCGCCAAATTAGATGACTATCGAGCTCAGCTCGAAATCCAGGTGGGCGTAAAGAACGAAAATCTGAAATCCAGCCTGTAATCAGGGCGTTCTCAGCCATTTCTCATTAGTTCAAAACACCAAATCGCATCAGCGTTTTTTCAGAATCTCAACCTAAGGTTGAAGGTGGCTGGAGGTGAGCTATGCCTAGGTTTCGCGCACTCGCGCTAGCTAGCGCTACCCTCCTGATTCTTTCGGGGTGCAGCGTTTTTTACCCGAACTGGGGTGCAACTGAGCTGCCAGAGGAACCGACCATGTCGGCTGTTCCCACAGAGACAGAAACCGTAACAGCTGAGCCGGAGCCGACGGATACAGAGGTGGAAGCCTCGGCAGAGCCAGAGCCTACCGAGACCGAAGAGCCCGAGATTGAGAAGGTCCAGACCGAAGTGACAATCATCATGGCGGTAGCAGAGCCTGACTTTGGTGTGCTCACGGTTGTGGCACAGATCCCCGGTCTCAGCGAGTCTGGCGGAATGTGCAAGATGCGATTTATTGGTTCGGATGTCGAGAAGGAACTTGAGGTTCGAGCGGAACCCTCCTCGGACTACACCCAGTGTTTCCCGATCGAGTTCCCACTCAGCGAGCTGCCCAGCGGAAATGGCGTTGTAACTGTGAGCTACGACTCCGAGTTCCACTTCGGCACTTCACCCGCTACATCGGTGGTGATTCCCTAGTGCGTAGGCTCTTTGCGATGTTTACCGCAGCCTTCATGGTTGCGGTCGGTTTTGTTGGCCTTTCGGCCCCCCAGCCTGCCGAGGCTGCTCCTCCGGGCAGCGCCTTCGATCCTGGGTTGATCATTAGCGACAGCGTCTTCTTTGACTTTGGCTCCATGACCGTTGAGGAGATCCAGGCATTTTTGGACTCCAGGGTTGAAACCTGTCGTGCAGAAGATCCGGCGATTGACTGCCTCAAGAACATTCGCATCGACATTCCTGAGACTCCTGCGACCACGCCCGAAGAGGTGGGTCCTTGTGCGGCAATTCCTGCAAAGCCTCAGGCAACCGCTGCTGAAGTGATTCACGCGGTCGCAAACGCCTGCGGCATCAACCCCAAGGTCATAATCACCACGCTCCAAAAAGAGCAGGGTCTGGTTACCTCGACCAAGCCCACCGATTACATGTATCGGGCCGCAATGGGGTTCGGCTGCCCAGATTCGGACCCCGGTATTTGTGGCAAGGTCTACGTCGGATTGTTCAACCAGATCTACCGCGCCAGCAAGCAGCTGATCTGGTACGGAAACCCTGAGGGTTCTTTTACCTACTGGAAGCCAGGCAGAACTGTAGCGATGCGCTTCAACCCCAAGTCGTCGTGTGGCACCAAGAGCTTCCTGCTTCAGAACCAGGCGACCGCAAACCTCTACTACTACACCCCCTATACCCCGAATGCCGCAGCTCTGAATAACCTCTACGGCTCTGGCGATAGCTGCTCGGCTTACGGCAACAGGAACTTCTGGCGCTTCTACCACGACTGGTTTGGTTCACCGGTTGCAGGTGGCTACCTGCTGAAGTCGGCCTCCAGCGAGACCTTCTTGATGGTTGACAACAAAAAGTACCGCGTTACAGACGCACGAGTTTTGGCTTCTCTTGCGCCACTTGGCCCACTCGGCGAGATTTCTCAGCCTTACCTCGACAGCTTCGAAAGCTCCGGGGACATGGGCCAGATTGCAATAGATCTGAGCACCCAGCAGCGCTACCTTCTAGTCGACTCGTATAAGTACGCGATCAATGACTGCCAGGTAGCTAGTCAGTTTGGCCAGGACTGCAACCTTGCAGTTGGCCTCACCTCGCTCCAGCTAACCCAGTTCCAGGATGGGGGAGTGCTCTCCAGGCTCATTGAGCAGCCAGATGGAACCCGGTATTGGATTGAAAACGCAAGCTCACGAGTGGTCGTTGACCCTCTGGCACTGAGCACCGTCGGAGCAGAAAACTCAGCAACGGTCTCGATGACCATCGAGCAAATCACCACCGTTCAACCAGGAAGCGCCCTGGCGTCAGAGCTTGTGATGTTTGGCCTAACTGGAACCAATGACATGCTCATCGCCTCCGGGGGCAAGACCTATCGGTTTGTGGCCAGCCTGCTGGGAGCAACTAACCTCTCGCGCTGGTTTACCCAGACGGGTGTGACTATGGAGTTGCAGGCGGTTGCTTCGACCATGCATCCAGAGACAATTCGCGGCTTCGTTTCAAGCCCAGCCGGTGATACCTACGTGATCACAGCCCAGGGCAAGCTGAAGGTTACCGACCCTGCCGAGTGGACTGACTATGTGGTGCCGCTGACGCAGAGCTTGATTGACGCCTTCCCAACAGTCGAGGCCGAACTTGCGACCCCAGCTGTTGTGACCTCAGAGGGCAACAAACTCGCCTACTTCGTGGACGCTGCAGAGCGCAGAATCTCCACAACCGCCGACATGACGAACAGGTTCTTGGGTCTCATTGACCAGCCAAGCACCGTCATCCTGCCGCAATCTGCAATCAACACGGTTGAGAGCGTTGGCCTTGCAATGGCTCCGGGCTCAATAGTCAAGGCAGCTGGCAGCTCGACTCTCTACCTAGTGGATGGCCTAACCAGCAAGATTCAACTCGCCTCCTCCTCGCAGGCTAAGAGCGTCTCAGACTCCAAGACCTTCACATTCACCAAGAGCGAGCTGGGCAAGCTGGAGACTAGAACTGGGTTCAACTCAATCAAGGTTCAGTGCAATGCCGAGACCTACCTGCTCGATGGCGGTGTGCTCTACCCGATTTCGGCAGAGGCAGTTAGCCACTTCCCCGGCACTGCCTACCCGCTCGATAACTCAACCTGTAGCGCCCTAGAGCTGTCATCGCGCGCTGTTGGGCAGTTCATCAGAGACTCACGTGGACTTCTCTACTTCATCCAAGATGGTAAGAAGCTAAGAATCTCTAACTGGACTCACTTCGCCTCGCTAAGGGGCGATGGACCGGGGTATGTCCAGGCGACAAGCTACTTCAGCTCAAAGATCCCACTCGGTTCGAAGGCTCCCAACGAGGTTCAGCTTGCTTCAACGACCCCACTTCCAACCGGCGACTTCGGTCAGCTGACATTCGGTGGAAGTATTCCCGAGCCAGCTCCAGAGCAGAGCCCTTCACCGGCACCTGCTCCAGCACCAACACCTGAGCCTGAGCCAACTCCTGAACCAACACCTCAGCCTGAGCCAGAACCAGCTCCGCTGGTTCCAAGCGAATATCGGGTGGCTCCTGGCGACAACATGAACAAGATTGCAGCAAGGTTCTCGGTCAGCGTCTCGAGCCTTCAGGCCCTCAATGGCATTTCGAACCCCAACCTGATCCGGGTCGGGCAGCTACTGAAGATTCCCGGTGGCCAGGCAATCGAACCGGAGCCTGAGCCAGAGCCAACACCAGAGCCAGAGCCCGAGCCGACTCCCGAGCCAGAACCTGAACCGCAACCCTCTGTGGTTGAGTATCGGGTGCAGTCGGGAGACACAATGCTTCGCATTGGCTACAAGTTTGGAGTTTCTCCCGCTGCCATTCAGGAGTACAACTCGATTTCCAACCCCAACTACATCAGGGTCGGGCAGCTGCTAAGAATCCCACTGGGCGTTGACGCAGCTCCAGAACCAGAACCAGAACCCGAGCCAGAACCGGAGATTGTCACCTACCGCGTGCAATCCGGAGACACGTTGTGGGGGATTGCAAGAAAGTTTGGGGTTCGCTCTTCAGCTCTTGCTGAGCTAAATGACATCAACAATTCCAACTACATCAGGGTTGGGCAGCTGCTACAGATTCCAAGCTGAGTCGACGATATCGGCCAGTGAGTGCTTGGTCTTAAAGCCAAGGGTCTGAGCAATCCGATCAACGTTTGCAACCAGTCTTGGAGGATCGCCAGCGCGTCTTATGGCTACCTCGACCTCAAAGTCTTGGCCGCTGGCTGCCCTGAGTGCATTTAAAACCTCAAACACTGATGCCCCTTGGCCAGTTCCAACATTGAAGGTGTCAAAGGGTCTGTCGCTTCGCTCCAGGTAGTCAACGGCGGCAATGTGTGCCTGGGCAAGGTCTGAGACGTGAACATAATCTCTGATGCAGCTGCCATCTGGGGTTTGGTAGTCAGCACCAAAGACCTTAGGAACCTCACCGCGCCTGAGCTGTCCAATTGCAATTGGTATCAGGTTTAGCGCAGCAGTGTCTCCCATGCCCGCTTTGCCAGTTCCGGCAACGTTGAAATAGCGGAGATTTACACCTCTAAGGCCCCAATTGGCGGCGTTTTTGACCATCCACTCTCCGATGAGCTTGGTTTGGCCATAGGGGTTGATTGGTGAGGTCGGGTCATCCTCTTTGACCTGCTTTGCATCTGGCATTCCGTAGGTGGCAGCCGAGGATGAGAACACCAGAGAGTCGTGATTGGTCTCTCGCATGGCAAGAAGTAGGTTTGCCATTCCGCCGATATTGTCCAGGAAGTAGCGCTCTGGTATTTCGACCGATTCGCCCACCTGTTTCCTGGCCGCCAGGTGAATCACGGAATCAAATTTTTGGCTTGAGAGCAGTTTGGTGAGCTTTTCGCCGGCATCCGGAGCAGCGATGTCGAGCTCCACGATCTCGGCTTCGATGCGCTCCTTGATGCCTGTGGAGAGGTTGTCGACGACAACGCACTCATGGCCTGCGGCCTGTGCAGCGTGGACAACGTGTGCACCGATGTAGCCGGCACCGCCTGTAACGAGGATTTTCACAGCTAAAGGCTACCTTGAAGGTTTGTAAACAATTTGCAGGATTGGTCAATCTCTCCACTTGACAGGTGCATACTTACACCAGTGTAATTACAGCAGCAGAATTCTTTTTGAGGGGAAGCAGCATGGAACAGCGTGGTCAAGTGCCTGCTAATTGGTTTGTCGATGTGCTCAAGCTGGGGGTAGCTCGGGCCTATGGAGACGACTCAGAGTTAGACCCACTAGCTTGGCAGGAAGATGCGCTGTGTGCTCAGACTGACCCAGAGGCTTTCTTCCCTGAAAAGGGAGGCTCCACCAGAGACGCCAAGAAGATTTGCTCCCAGTGCAGCGTTCGTTCAGAGTGCCTCGAATACGCTTTGAAGAATGATGAGCGTTTTGGGATCTGGGGCGGTCTTTCAGAGCGCGAGCGTCGCAGACTTCGCAGGCGCGCCTAATAAATCGTGAGCTCGCTCTCGGTAGCGGCCATTGTTGTTTCTCATGCCGCAGGCGAATACCTAGAGAAGACGCTCCAGGATCTCGCTAATCAAACCCACCAGTTGCAGCAGGTTGTCGTTGTTGACACCGCTGGCGACGAGCAGGCGGTTTCACTCGCTGCAAGCCACGGCTTCTCTCTCATTCAGCCTGGTGACATAAAGCTTGGTGCGGCAGTAGATGCCGGCATCATGGCCCTGGGCACCTCACCAAGTTGGATCTGGATCCTTCACGACGACTCGGCCCCGGAGCCGCAGGCACTTGAGCGCTTGGCCCGTGCCGCAGAGATTTCTCCTTCAGTTGCAGTGATTGGACCAAAGCTGCTCAGCTGGGAAAAGCCCATTGAGATTCAGCAGATGGGCCTCACACTCACTCAGACTGGAAAACCATTTTTACTAGTGAGTCGAGAGTATGACCAGGGTCAACACGACTCGACCGGAGACACCCTCGCGGTTTCCACCGCAGGAATGCTGGTTTCACTTGGGCTCTGGCAAAAGCTCGGAGGACTAAACGACGCCTCTCCGGTGTTTGCCCAGGACCTTGAGTTCTGCCTGAAGGCAAGAGCAAGCGGATTCCGGGTCATTGTTGAGGCCAGTGCAAGGGTGCATCACGCAGGTCTCTCCATGGCGGCAAAGCGCCGAAAGTCTTGGGTGGGTGGCAACAGGAGACAGGGTCTTGCTAAGGCCCACATCCACCTTGCCACCGCGACACTGCCACTAGCGCTCGTGGTACCTCTCTATCTCCTCCTGCCGCTTGCTTTTCTGATTTCAATCCCAAAGCACCTAGTGGCCAAAGACCCAGGTCGAATCTATGGCCAGCTCACCGGTTGGCTTTGGGCATGGATCACAGCACCTAAGCGCTTTGCGGCGAGAAGGCAACTAAGAGCTAGCGGCAGTCTTTCGCCAACCAGGTCGCTTTATGCCACAAGATCCCAACTAGCTAGGCGACGCTCGCTCCGCTTTGAGTATGAACCGGTATCTAGCCAAGATGAGGCAAAGGGAATCCTGGCATCTGGAGCTCTTTGGTTTGCCCTGCTTCCTCTGGTTGCCTCAATCCCGCTGTTTCCTTCTAGCCCAATAGGCAGCGAGAATCTCAAGGCGCTAGGCCGGAGTTTTGAGTCGATCTGGATCTCAACAGCGGGATCCCTGCAGCCTTATCTTGGCGGGATAGGGCTGCCATCGGAGCCGTTTAATTGGTTCTACCTATTGCTTGCTCTTTTCTCACCAGCAGCGCCCTCGCTGGCACTGGCCGGCTACCTCTTCATTGCACCCGCACTTGTCTATCTCTCGGCATGGTTCCTGCTGGGAACCATCAGCCAAAAGCCGCTGGTGCGGATCATGCCAGCCCTTGTCCTCGCTCTATCTCCGCTTGTTATGGCGCTTCAGCACAGAGGCGGCGTGGTCGAGCTGACGGCTCTGGTGTCTGTAATGCTCACCGCGCGATTGTTGGTCAGCTCGGCTAACGCCTTCTCTCCAGCTCGCAGCTGGCGCTGGGTGGCCCTGGCAGGCCTAACTGGAGCTGTGCTGGCTGTCTCATCGCCACTTCTTTTTCTGCTGGCGCTGCTGGGGTCAGTTGTGCTGATCGCGATGCGCCCATCACGGGCGCTCGCTCTGGTTTGGTTCGGCCTTCCTGGCCTTTCACTGCTGCTCCCATGGCTGGTTGCAACAGCTGAAATCGACATTCAGCTTGCTCTTGTTACCTCATCAGCGAGGCTTCAGCCCCTTCCGCTAGAGACAGCGTCTCTCTCGCTCCTGGGGTTGACCGCGATAGCCGCGGCGCTCGCCATCGCATTTGCGAGGACCTGGCTGGCAGCAGGGGTTTGGGTCTTGGCGGGTGTGGTCGTAATCGGGCAGAGCCTGCTGCCGATTTCTGGCCTAGCTGAGTTGCCCGCTGTGCTGCTAATCCTTGGGCTAATTGCAACCGCCGACCTTGCGAGCAAGATCACGGGCAAGTTGGCGGCTTCGCTAGCCACCATTGCCGCCATAGGAATCGGCGCATTTGGCGGTTATGTATTTGGATTTGCAAGTCAGCCCGATGTTTCGGCGGTTCAGGATCGGCAGCTTCCGGCGCTTGTAGTCGCATTTGCCGATGTGGATCAGATGACGAGAACCCTGAAACTCGAGGTCAGCGAGAGCATCCAAACTGAGCTGGTTTGGGGCGACGGCATCTCTCAGGATGAGGTGAACCTTCTCTATGAGCGCACCCTGCCAGAAAGCCAGTTGTCGGTGACCCTCGCTCAGCTTGCTGGGTCGCTGGTGGCGGGTAATTCCGCTGGTGTCGCAGAGCTCATGCAGGCCACATCGGTCGACTTCATCCTGCTCGCACCTACCACCCACCCAGCTCGCGCAGAGGCAGAGGTTTCACTGTCTACTCTCGCGCTACTCCAGAGCTCGGGGGAGAGTGAGTTCGGAGTCCTGTATCGGCTCGATGAGCTGCAAGCTAGCTCCAGTGACTTATCGATCTCAGGCTTCGTAAACATCCAACTTGCGCTGCTGGCGTCCTACCTGCTGCTCGCTATCCCGACACCTGCGACCATTCGAGGCTATCGAAGGGTGCGCAGTCGATGAAGATTTTTGCGAGAGCTCTGCTGGCACTTCTGCTACCAGCCCTGGTCATCTCGGGCTATGTTTTCCTGCCGGCTGCCCAGGCACCATCTCAAGAGGTAGCTGCTTCCGAGTTTCAGGTTTCGGTTGATCCTGCAGAGCTTGAAATTGTTTGTGCTGGCGCGCTGATTGAGGTCGGCGGCGAGGATGGCACCGAACTTGATCTCATTGAGAGAGTTGGTGAGGCTGGTGTGAAGGCGTTCTCGGCTGAGGAGATTTCTATGCCACCAACCACAGTTGGCTCGATTCCAATCGAGGTCAAGGGTTCAGAGCAGTCCACCGAGCTACTCTCGGCCATCCAGACCCAGGCCGTTTCTAGAGAGCGGGCGAGCGGACTGGCGGCTTCTTACTGCGAGCAGCCGATTACCTCTGGGTGGTTCATCTCGGGTGCTAGCGGCGTTGGAAACGAATCCATCCTGAGCGCAGCCAACTGGAATGACGTCGATACCCAGCTGATTGTTGAGCTTCATAGCCCAGGTGGCATGGTTTCCGAGCGTTATGCCCTTGCAGCCGGCCAAGAACGCCTCATCACTCTGGCCCCGCTGGCGGCTCTGGCGGGCGTTTATGCAATCCGGGTTGAGTCAACCGGCCCAGGCGTTGCGGTTGCGCTGCAAAACAGGTGGTCAAGGGGGCTAACTCCTCTCGGTGTGGAGCTAACCACTACCACTCAGCTGCCAGCATTGCAGCACTGGATTCAACCGGTCAGCGTCTTAGCAGAGGGCTATCAACCACCGGTACTGCGTCTTTTTTCTCCTGGTGAAGCCGCTGAGGTGGTCATCACAGCCTTCGGAGAAGAGGGACCCGAGCTGTTTAGAACCGTGGTTCCCGAGGCTGGGTTTGCCGAGTTGGCTCTTGAGCTAGCTGCTGGAACCTACCTAGTCAAGGTCGACTCCGATGTCGAGGTGTTGGCAGGAGTTAGAAACCCAGCACTGGATCCCCTCGACTATGCTTGGATATATCCGCAGCAGCTCTTCACATCGCTGGCTTTGCCGGTCCCAAGCTATAAGACAACCCTTTGGCTTGCTAACCCCGGAGCTCTCGCCATTTCACTAACCCTCACAACCACGACCAATGATCGTCCCAGCTACCAGACCCTGGAGCTTGGACCCTTTGAATCCGCTGGTATCCCGGTCAATTCAGATACGTTGCTTGTCCAGTCGGCAAGTGAGTTTTTGGCAGCTCTCGAGCTTTTGGATGGCGCGGGCTATGCGGTTATTGGGCCCAGCGAGAACAAGAACCTAGGTGAGGACCTGGTGGTTAGCGTTCGCTAGTTGTCCGGGTGGACTAGCTCCCAAGGATCTTTGTCAATTAGGGCCGCAGCTGCGGCGAGAACCGCCTGCTCGATGTGGATGCGGGGGTCTGGAATGCGTCTTTTTCCAAGCCGTTCAATAGGGAGCCTGTAGAGGGTAATGGTCATGGTTGACCGCCTAGTGCTGAAGCGCTTCAGGTTCTCTCCGGGCTCAATGAGCGGAACATCCTCAATACGGTAGTTCAGCTCGGCTAGTTCGCTAAAGGTCTCGCGCAGGTATTCACAGGTTTCAGAGACAACAGCATCAAAAAAGCTCGTTCTGGTTCCATGCTTGAAAAGCTTTGAGGGGAGGGGACGGCGCATGCCGCGGCCGTGCCTATCCCTCTTCACTGACCCCCGGCTCATAGTGGCATTGTATTCTTTTCCTCGCTCCCATCGAGGAAGAAGTAAAGCCGTGGATTTTGACAAGTTTGTAAAGACGTATGACGTGCGAGGGCTGGTTGGAAGCGAGCTGACACCAGAACTCATCGAGTGCTTTGGGGCAGGCTTTGCAGACGAACTGGAGCTAATGGGCAAGAGCCTGGTCGTAGGTCACGACATGCGCGATTCTTCTCCTGGGTTTGCAAATGCATTTGCGCAAGGAGCAATCAAGCGCGGAGCCTCGGTTGTGATGATCGGGCTTTGCTCGACGGACATGACCTACTTTGCCTCAGGCAAGTTGGAGCTTCCAGCGGCAATGTTTACCGCTTCCCACAATCCCGCAAGTTATAACGGCATCAAGTTCTCTAGGGCCGGCGCTCGCGGCATCAGCCTCGATACTGGGCTAGCAAATATCCGCGATAGAGCGAAAAAGTATTTTGAAGAGGGCATCGACCCTGTTTCAACTCCAGGAGACTCCCATGAGCAAAGCGTCTTGGATGACTATGCCGACTACCTGCACTCGCTTGTCGACCTGAGCGGAACCCGAAAACTAAAGATCGTTGTCGATGTCGCGAACGGCATGGGAGGGCTCACGGTTCCGGCAGTGCTGTCAAGACTCCCACAGCTTGAGATTGTCCCGATGTACTTCGAGCTTGACGGCAACTTCCCGAACCACGAGGCGAATCCGCTTGATGTGAAGAACCTGGTTGATCTTCAGAAAAAGGTTGTCGAGGTTGGTGCAGACCTTGGGCTTGCATTTGATGGCGACGCGGATCGCTGCTTTGCAGTGGATGAAAAGGGCATGGCTGTTAGCCCGTCTGCCGTTGCGGCAATCGTGTCAAGACGAGAGGTCGAGAGGGTTAGGGCACTTGGTGAAAAAGATGTTGTTGTAATTCACAATGCCCTCACCTCTAACTTCGTTGCCGAAACCATCGAGCTGGCTGGCGCAAAACCCCACCGCACCAAGGTCGGTCACTCGCTAATCAAGGACCAGATGGCCCAGACGGGTGCCGTGTTTGGAGGCGAGCACTCTGCTCACTACTACTTCCGCGACTTCTGGGGAGCGGACAACGGAATGCTTGCCGCCATGCACCTCATAAGCGAGCTGGGAGAGTCTGCTACCAGCATGAGTGAGATTGCGATGCGCAATACCCCGTATTTCTCCTCGGGTGAGATCAACTCCCTGGTCGATGACAAGCAGGCAGCACTAGATAGGGTGCGGCAAGAGCTGGAATTTGAGACCGAGGAAGAATTTGACGGGAATACCTTCCACGGAAAAACTGCTGAAAACTGGTGGTGGTGCAATATTCGCCCCTCAAATACCGAACCATTGCTTAGACTTAACGTCGAATCAAATCACGAGGCCTTGATGATTGAGATTCGAGACAAAGCAATCAGACAAATAAGAAACAGCTAGTTTCGAAACGAAAGGCCTCAATAATGAGCAAAACCCTGACCGCTGAACAGTTCAGAGTAAAAGACCTATCCCTAGCCGAATACGGCAGACACCAGATCCGCTTGGCCGAGGCCGAGATGCCTGGCCTCATGGCCCTGCGCGAGGAATTTGGTCCTCACCAGCCACTTCGTGGAGCTCGCATCGCCGGCTCCCTGCACATGACTGTGCAGACTGCAGTTCTCATTGAGACCCTGGTCTCACTTGGCGCTTCCGTGCGCTGGGCAAGCTGCAACATTTTCTCCACCCAGGACGAGGCAGCTGCCGCGGTTGTTGTCGGTGACGGCACCCCTGAGAACCCAAATGGCACTCCAGTCTTTGCATGGAAGGGCGAAACCCTAGAGGAGTACTGGTGGTGCACCGAGCAGATCCTGGACTTTTCCAGCGAGGGTGCCGAGGGGCCAAACCTAATTCTTGATGACGGCGGAGACGCGACACTCTTGGTTCACAAGGGCGTTGAGTTTGAAGCCGCAGGCAGCGTCCCAGAGCCAACCGAGGATGACTCTGAGGAGTACCACGTGGTACTGAGCGTTCTGAAGAAGAACTTTGAGCTTGACAACCAGCTCTACACCCGCATGGCCGCAGAGATCAAGGGAGTCTCGGAAGAGACCACCACCGGTGTTCACAGGCTCTACGACTTCCACAAGAACGGAAAGCTACTGTTCCCGGCAATCAACGTGAACGATGCCGTCACCAAGAGCAAGTTCGACAACAAGTACGGAATTCGCCACTCTCTGCCAGATGGCATCAATCGTGCAACTGACGTCCTGATGGGCGGCAAGGTTGCATTTGTTGCCGGCTACGGCGATGTTGGTAAGGGTTCTGCCGAGGCACTGCGTGGCCAGGGTGCAAGGGTCATCATCAGTGAGGTCGACCCAATCTGTGCTCTACAGGCAGCCATGGACGGCTACCAGGTAGCAAGGCTCGAGTCGGTTATCGACCAGGTCGACATTTTCGTGACCTCTACCGGTAATGAGAACATCATTCGCGCCGAGCACGTTCTGCAGATGAAGAATCTCGCGATTCTTGCAAACGTCGGTCACTTCGACAACGAAATCGACATGGTCGGTATTGCCAAGATTCCAGGAATCGAAAAGGTAGAAATCAAGCCGCAGGTTCACGAGTGGAGACTTCCAAACGGGCGTTCGATCTTGGTGCTGTCAGAGGGCCGCTTGATGAACCTTGGCAACGCCACCGGCCACCCAAGCTTCGTAATGTCAACCTCGTTCTCAAACCAGGTATTGGCTCAGATTGAGCTGTTCCAAAACCTTGAGAGCTACCCGCTTGGCGTCCACATCATGCCAAAGGAGCTTGACGAGAAGGTGGCAAGGTTGCATCTGGATGCTTTAGGTGTTGAACTAACCTCGCTAAGCGACCGTCAAGCCCGCTACATTGGTGTTGACGTAGCTGGACCTTACAAGGTGGACCACTACCGCTACTAAGAGGGAGGGCGCAGTGACTCACAAAATCCTCGTTGTCGACGACGATGATGCACTGCGCGAGATGGTCGGTCTCGTCCTGTCCTCAAATGGCTATCAGCCCGTCTTTGCGAGCGATGGTATTTCCGCAGTAGAGGTCTTCAAACAAAGCTCTCCTGATCTTGTGTTGCTGGACATCATGCTGCCTGGGCAAAGTGGCATCGATGTCTGCAACCAAATCAGGGCAGTTTCTGGCGTCCCAATCATCATGCTCACCGCCAAGGGCGACACCGAGGATGTGGTCGTTGGCCTAGAGGCCGGTGCCGATGACTATGTGGTTAAGCCCCACAACGGTGCCGAGCTGGTTGCTCGCGTGCGAGCTAGGCTTCGGCCGCTAACCGACGATGCGGCGGTAGTTGCAATTGGACCGCTCAGCCTGGACCCGAAGTCATTTGAGGTAAAGCGCGGAGAGGAGCCAGTCTCACTCACCCCTCTTGAATTTAAACTGCTTCACACGCTGGCATCAAAGCCGCAGCAGGTCTTCAGCCGCGAGATGCTTTTGGAGCAGGTTTGGGGTTACCAGTACAAGGCGGACACCCGATTGGTAAACGTCCACGTTCAGAGACTTCGTTCCAAGGTCGAGGACGATCCTGAGAATCCAAAGATTGTTATGACAGTGCGCGGTCACGGTTACAGAGCCGGCTCCGATTCTCAGTGACCTCGCTGCTCAGACGTTCACTCACCGCTAGAACTGTCCTGGTGACGGTTTTGTTGGCGTCACTTTCGGTGATTGCAATCGGTGGTTTTCTGAGCTACTCACTTGCAAACAGCTTCTATCAGAACCGGCTTTCGCAAGTGCTCGGAGAGACCGAGCGAGCGGTTTCATCGGTGCAGACCACGGTTGCCGCTGCTTCTTTGAATGACGAGACTGCGCTTCAGAACCTTCTGAACTCAATTGTTCCAAGCCTTGAAATTGCAGGTGGTTCCAGCACCAGGCAGGTTGCTCTTCTAAGGTCCCCTGATCAGCCGCAGCTTCAGCTGTTTCAATCTCCTATCTCGCAGGATCTTGATCTTGCGTCGATTCCAGAGGACCTTCGGACCGAGGTCCGCCAAAGCGCTGGATCGCTTACCTTCACCCCTGTGCAGCTTGTGAGAGAGGATATTTTCGTCCCGGGCATCACCGTAGGAGCAAACCTGGCGATCCCAGTCGCAGGCAACTTCGAGCTTTATCTAGTCTTCGACCTCTCCGCAGAGCAGCAGGCTCTCGAGCTGGTGCAGAGTGCATTAGCGGCCGGTGGAATCGTTCTAATTTTGCTCATCTCTGGGGTTAGCTATCTAGTCACAAGGCGCCTTGTGGGTCCCGTGGAACGGGCTGCAGGGGCTGCTCAAAACATCTCACAGGGCAAGCTCGACGAGAGACTGCCAGAGCGTGGTGAGGACGTAATGGCAGTGCTTGCCAAGTCCTTCAACAAGATGGCGGGTTCTTTGCAACAGCAAATTGAGCAGCTCGACTCACTTTCGAGAATGCAGCGCCGGTTTGTGTCGGATGTCTCACATGAATTGAGAACTCCGCTAACCACCATCAAGCTGGCAGGTGAGGTCATCTTTGGCAACCGTGCGAAGCTCGATCCTGCGCTAACTCGCTCAGCGGAGCTGTTGCAGGACCAGATTGACCGCTTCGAAAAACTTTTGGGTGACCTGCTAGAAATCTCTCGCTACGACGCCGGGGCCGTGGTGGCAGACTTCGAGTCTCACGACCTCAATGCGGTTGTGGGAGCTGCCATTGAGTCCATTGAGCCGTTGGCAAAGAGCAAGGGTTGTGAGATCAACGTCGAGCTACCGGGGAAGCCTGCGATGGCTGAGCTTGATGCGAAGCGCATAGAGAGACTTCTTCGAAACCTGCTTTCAAACGCCATTGAGCACGGTGAATCCAAGCCGATTCACGTTCAGGTTGGCGAGAATACGCAAGCGGTAGCGGTATGCGTTTCAGACAGTGGGGTTGGAATGTCCAGGGCTCAGCTGGAGCGCGTCTTTGATCGGTTTTGGCGAGCCGACCCGGCTCGCCAGCGGTCTGTTGGCGGAACGGGACTTGGCCTTGCGATTGCGCGGGAGGACTCCTCCCTTCACCGCGGTTGGCTCCAGGTTTGGTCCAAACCAAAGCGCGGTACTAGCTTCCGTCTTACGCTTCCAAAGCAGCGCGACTCAGTCATTGCTAACTCGCCACTTCCACTGCCGCCAAGGTCGATGGAGGCATGATGCGAAGACTTTTTGCTCTTTTGATGACGCTTACTCTGGCCGGGTGTGCAAGTCTGCCGACCGAGATTGACGTTCAGTCTGGTCCCGAGCTGATTCCGCTCGAGCAGCAGGAGTTCGCTTACTACTCGCCAGCCTCGCCTGAAGAGGGCGCCTCTCCCCAGGAGATTGTTTCGGGCTTTTTGGCAGCTGGTACCGGTCCGCAGAACGACTATTCGGTGGCAAGAGAGTACCTCTCTGAGGCTTTTGCGACTCGCTGGAAGCCTGACGCCCAGACGCTGGTCCGGGTGGGGGTTCCTCTATACCAGTCAGCAGGTGAGAACCTGCAGGTCGTCGATATCACTTTCGGTGCGAGGGTTGACGAGAACGGAAGGTATCAAGACCTTGTTCCCGATCAGGTGAGCCTTCGCTTTCAGCTGGCGCAGGAAGATGGTGAGTGGCGAATAACCAGCGCTCCAAACCTTACGGTTGTCACGCTTCCCGTGTTTACCGTCGTCTTTAGCGCGCTTCCGATCTACTTCCTTGACACCAACAGCACCCAGCTTGTCCCGGATCTGCGTTGGTTCCCATCGAGAGCCTCCACCGCTACCCGACTAGTGAATGCCGTCCTGGCAGGGCCGGCAGATTGGCTAAAGGAGACGGTGGTTTCTGCCATACCCACGGGCACTGCCCTAACGGTCAATGCCGTTCGAATTGTCGACGGTGTCGCGAGGGTGGACTTTGATGCCAACGCACTCGAGGCCAATGCTCGACAGCGTGGCCTGATGCTCTCACAGCTTCGCTCAACACTCCTGCAGCTTCCCGGGGTTTTAGACGTTGCGTTGTCAGTCAACAACTCAACCCAGGACATTAACCCAGCCACAATTCCCTCCCCACTTGGTCCCACAACTACATTTGCGCTTACTGCAGAGGAGGTGTTGAGGCTTTCCGGCTCGGAGGCGGGCGTAGTTGCCGGAACTGACGATTCAGTGGCAGCCAACCAGCCAAGCAGCTTTGCCGCAGTCGGGGACGGATCCAACATCGCGCTCGTCGGTGAATCTGGTCTATTCCGATTGCAGAGGCAGGGTCTTGGTTACGCCGAGCGCCAGCTCTCTGACTCCGTCTATCGGGAAATTGAGTTTGATCGTGATGGAAATCTTTGGGCCTACAACTCAAACGCCAGCTCAGTGACCATCTATGACAGGGCAGATGCAGCCAGGTTCCTAGAGACTGGGCTGGAAGGCGAACTGGTAGCTGGTGCAGTTTCACCCGAGGGGGCTCGAGTGGCTCTGCTGGTCGCATCGGGTGAGGATGTGGTGGTGCACCTGATGGGAGTCCTAAGAGACTCCACTGGAAAACCTTTCAGACTGCAGCAGGGCTTGGAGTTCACTCCCGTCTTGGGAGATGCGATTTCGGTCGCATGGCAGGGGCTTACCAACCTTAGGATTCTTGAGCGCACAGCCTCTGGGCTAACCGCTCTCAGCGAGTACCCGCTAACCGGACCCAGGGAGCAGCTAAATATGCCACCGGCAATCGGGAAGCGTCTTGAGAGCGGCTCAACACTCATTTCCAGCTATCTACTAACCGAAAACGCTGAGGTCTGGGCATTCAGTTCTAACGCTTGGCGACGGGTCAGCACCGAGGTCGTCGACATTTCAACAGGCCGCTAGCCAGCCTCGTATCTCACAGGTTTTGTGAATGCCTGTGAGGCTCTGAGTGGTTGCGGAAACATCTAGCCATGAGCGCACTCTTGGACCTGCTGTTTCCTTCGAAATGCGTGGTCTGTGAAAGACCACCGCAGCTAGTCTGTGTCGGTTGTCTCCCAGCCCCCAGGCCACAAAGCGAGCTTCTCAGCGGCTACCGGCTTAGTTACGCGCTAGATCTAGAAGGTGCCGCCGAGAAGCTCATTACTGGCTACAAGGACCAATCAAAGCTCGCTCTTGCAAGACATTTGGCCGGCTATCTCGATCAGGCCTTAGAGTTTCTCCCCGTGAGGCCGGCCAAGATCCTTGTGCCGCCCTCGTCCCGCAAAAACTTTGCGCGCAGGGGATACAACCCAGTAGAGCTAATTTGCTCAAAGAGTCCGAAGCTGCGCTCACTCAAGAGGGTAAGTGCTCGCAGCATCAAATTCACCCTTGACCAAAGGGGGCTAAGCGCGAAGGACCGAAGAGAAAATCTCGAGGGGGCATTCGAGGTTGAATCTGGTAGCGGCCCACTGTTGATTGTTGATGATGTAGTTACCACCGGTGCAACGGCCCTTTCACTTGCCAGCGCCTCAGCAGCGGCCGGGTTTGAGGTAGCGGGAATCTGTGTAGTTGCTAGGAGAAATTCACCTGGTCAAACGCGAGAGAGTAAAAAGGCGTAGTTTGTAGTTAGGCAATGAAGCCTGTTATGGAGGTAATCATGGAACTAAGAATCACAGCCAAAAACCTCACAGTCTCGGACCGCTTCCGAGATTACGTCTCCGAAAAATCTGGCAAGGTTGAGCAGTTTGCTCACCGCCCACAGGAGCTAAACATCAAGGTCACAAGACACGACCATTCAAAGAATGCGGGCCAAGAGGATCAGGTAGAGCTCACGGTTTACGAACCAGGGCATGTGGTTCGAGCCGAGGCAAAGTCCAACGACAAATTTTCAGCGTTCGACATCGCATTTGGAAAACTATTGGAGCGCCTGCGCCGCTACGCAGATAAGCAAAAGGTCCACAGGGGTGGGCGCCACAAGAATCTGGGTGCGAGTGAACTCTCCGCATCCGATTTTGCATCGCTCGACATCACTCCGATTGATCACGACAAGCTGACCGGAGAAATTCCGATTATCAGCGAGGAGGAGTCAAACCCGGTCGTAATTCGGGCCAAAGAGTTTGAGAAGGTTCCGATGACTCAGCAGGAGGCGGTAGACCACATGGAGCTGGTGGGACACGACTTCTACCTGTTTCACAACTCCGAGACGAATCGGGAGTCCGTGGTTTACAGGCGAAAGGGTTATAGCTACGGGGTAATCAGCCTCACCAGCTAGAAAATGCCCCGTTAGAATTGCACGGGTCTTACTTAGGAGCTTTATTTGGCAAACGTCCTAGACAGCCTCTTGCGCGTTGGAGAGGGTCGTGTCCTCAAGAAACTTGAGAGCATCGCACGCGAGGTCAATGCACTCGAACCTGACTACCAGCAGCTAAGCGATGAGGAGCTGAAGGACGAGACCAGGGCGCTGAGAGAGCGCTACGGTGCCGGAGAGTCCCTAGACGATTTGCTCCCTGAGGCATTTGCTGCTGTGCGAGAGGCCTCGGTCAGGACCTTGGGTCTTCGCCACTTTGATGTTCAGATCATGGGCGGCGCCGCACTCCACATGGGCAACATTGCCGAGATGAAGACCGGTGAGGGTAAGACGCTTGTTGCCACTTTGGCTGCATACCTAAATGCCATCCCAGGCAGGGGAGTGCACGTCGTTACCGTGAACGACTTCCTCGCCAGCTACCAGTCCGATCTCATGGGCCGTATTTACAGGGCGCTTGGAATGACCATCGGCTGCATCGTTGGAGGGCAGGAGCCCCCGGTGCGACGCGAGCAGTACAACTGCGACATTACCTACGGCACCAACAATGAATATGGTTTTGATTACCTTCGCGACAACATGGCACTTGCCAAGCAGGACCTGGTTCAGCGCGGGCACTTCTTTGCAGTCGTGGATGAGGTCGACTCGATTTTGATCGACGAGGCTCGCACGCCGCTAATTATTTCTGGACCAGCTGCACAGGATGTAAATCGTTGGTTTGGGGTCTTCGCAAAGCTAGTTCTAACGCTCAAGCCAGGCGAGGACTACGAGGTAGATGAAAAGAAGCGCACCATAGGTGTTCTGGAGTCCGGCATTGACAAGGTCGAAGACTACCTAGGCATTGAAAACCTTTACGAGACCGCGAACACGCCACTGATCTCATTCCTCAATAACTCCATCAGGGCCAAAGAGCTCTTCCGCAAAGACCGCGACTATGTGGTTGTAAACGGTGAGGTGCAGATTGTTGATGAGCACACCGGACGAATGCTGCCCGGTCGCCGCTACAACGAGGGCATGCACCAGGCCATCGAGGCCAAAGAGGGCGTCCAGATCAAGGCCGAAAACCAGACCCTGGCATCGGTCACCCTGCAGAACTACTTCAGGCTCTACTCCAAACTCTCGGGTATGACGGGTACCGCGGAGACCGAGGCGGCTGAGTTTATGTCGACCTACAAGCTCGGTGTCGTCCCGATCCCGACCAACAGGCCAATGATTCGCAAGGATCAGTCAGACCTCATCTACAAAAACGAAGAGGCTAAGTTCAACATGGTGGTGGCCGACATCGCAGAGCGCCATCAGAAAGGCCAGCCCGTCTTGGTTGGTACGACCTCTGTTGAAAAGAGCGAATACCTCTCCAAGCTGCTGGCAAAGGCGGGCATTCGCCACGAGGTGCTAAACGCCAAGAACAACGCCCGTGAGGCCGTGATTGTTGCTCAGGCAGGTCGGTTTGGCGCCGTCACAGTTGCCACCAACATGGCAGGTCGAGGCACCGACATCATGCTCGGTGGTAACGCAGAGTTTCTTGCCGTGCAGGAGATGCAGCGCCTAAAGCTAGATCCCGAAGAGAACCAGGTCGAATATGAGGCCAAGTGGGATGGAGTCTTTGAGTCCATCCGGGAAGAAGTAGCCAAGGAGGCCGAGAAGGTCCTCGAGGTTGGAGGACTCTATGTTCTCGGCACCGAGCGCCACGAGTCTCGTCGTATCGACAATCAGCTTCGTGGTCGTTCAGGTCGTCAGGGAGACCCTGGTGAATCCCGCTTCTACCTATCCCTGACAGACGATCTGATGCGCCTGTTTAACTCTCAGGCAGCAGCAAGTTTGATGAACAGGGCATCGGTTCCCGATGACCAGGCGATCGAATCCAAGGTTGTGTCCAGGGCCATTGCTTCGGCTCAGTCTCAGGTTGAGGGTCGAAACGCGGAGATTCGCAAGAACATCCTCAAGTACGACGATGTCATGAACCGCCAGCGCGAGGCTATCTATGCAGACAGGCTTCAGATTCTCGAGGGCGAGGACATCTCTGGCACGTTTGCGGCATTCCTAGACGAGGTGATCGCAGCGAATGTTAGAAGCTACCTCTCCGATGAGAACAGCGCTGATTGGGATCTCGAGGGACTCTGGACCCAGCTCAAGGCGATCTACCCAATCGGGCTAGAGGTCTCAGAAGTACTTGAGGAAGCCGGTTCAAGGGCCAAGGTAAAGACCGATTGGCTAATCGAAGAGATTCTTAGTGATGCCAGGCTCGCCTACCAAAAGCGCACGGACGAAATTGGCGAGCAGCTCATGCGCGAGCTTGAGCGCAGGGTAATGCTTTCAGTTATTGACAGGAAGTGGCGTGACCACCTCTACGAGATGGATTACCTGAAAGAGGGAATTGGTCTGAGGGCAATGGCCCAACGTGATCCGCTGGTTGAGTATCAGCGCGAGGGATATGTCATGTTCCAGGACATGATGGCCGGTATTCGCGAAGAGGCTGTCCAGTTCCTATTCAACGTTGAAATTAAGAAGTCCGTCCCAGAAATTGCCCAGGAGCAGCCACAACAGCTCACCTACTCAGCACCAAGTGAACAGGGCGGAGTGCAGGTCAAGAATCAAAATGGGGAGGCTCCGAAGCAGACTAGGCCCACCCCACCACCTCAGCCACCAAAGACAGGTGGCGCGGGTTCGTCCTTCTTCAAGAACTAGATAAGAACGATGTCGGTGATGCGGTAGCGCTCATAGATAAGCTCCGCACGGATTGAGACCGCCCTCATGACACCCGAAATCTGCAGCACCACAACTCCCTGGTAGGCGCTGTCTGAGGTGAGGAAGGTCCGGGTTCTTCGAAGAACAATATCTGGCCTCTCGTTCAAGCCTGTCACCTGTCTTGCTCTTGCCTCGCGGCGATAGCGCTGACAAATGTCGTAGTAGGCAGTGTCGCTGAGCCACCGAGCCAGCTGCTCTGGCCTCCTCAGTCCCGCAAGGACCTCAACATAGGCTGCACATATTTCTGCGAAGAACTCAGCCGGGTCTGGCGGGCTGATTGCTATTTGTTGCGCGGTAGACATTTGATCCCCCTTTTCGTTTGTGGAGGGCAAAAGTATGCCCAGCAAAGTGAAACTTTGGATTTCGGAGCCGATTAGCTGTGGATAACTCAAGACACAGCCAAATAGCTGGTGAGATTTACGGCCATGGAACTTTTAGCGAAAACAGAAGACCTGCCAAGCGACATAGTCGACAATCTCGAGCTGGCAGTCGTCACTCTGAACTTAGGTGGGCGTGAAATTGATCTGCAACGCGCCTATCAGGGGCACGACTTTGTGTTCGGACTCTCTCAAGGTTGTTTAGTAGCAATCCCAGTTAGGCGGATAACTCTCATGCGCACAGCTGCCCTCCCTGGCTTCAGAGAGATCAGCTTTTTGCAGTTTCTTGGGCTTCAGAGGAAGCCCGTGGAGCTGGAGGTTCAAATCGATGGTTCAATTCGCAGCGCCTGGCTTCTCAATGTTGTGGGCAGCTGGCTGAGAATTTCCTCCCGCCAGGGGGTTGAGTGGGTAACCACAACCGCTCTCGAGTTGGCCAGAGTCAGGTCTGTGGATAACTAGAAACCGGCAAGTTTCAGTTGCTTTACCCTGACGCACATGGCTATTCGACTCCGACGCAGACCCAGGACGTGGGTGGTAATTGCAGGTGTGATGTCGGTGGCGATGGTAGCGGTGTTGATGCTGGGACTCTCGCGGCCGCTGCCCAGTTACTTGGTTGCAGCAGGCAATTTGCAGCCCGGTGTTGTCTTGGGCCCTGAAGACTTCCAAAGGGTCGAGTTGGACCTAGGACCACTCGCCTCTGACTACGCAAGCGCTATCTCTGCTGGACAAACGGTGACTACGTTGATTAGGGCTGGAGAGCTTCTGCCTATCTCTCGCCTTGGGCAATATGCACCCTCAGGGCTTACCTCGATTCGATTTATACCTGAGAGTCGACCCGCCACCGCCACCGACGTTGGAACCCACGTTGCGATCTGGCAGGTAGTAGAGGTAGATGAGGTCTCCAGTGCCCAGCTGTTGGTGCCGAGGGCTCTGGTGACAGCAGTCGATGAGCCAGAGGGGCTCTTTGCCGATGCATCGCCCGAGGTCGAACTGCAACTGTTTGCCGAACAGGCCACACTGGTCATCGCAGCACTGGCTGCGAAGTACCCGCTCTTTGTTTTGCCGACGCCATGACGCTTATTGACTTCAGGGTTCCCCAGAGCGCAGTCAGCGACGTCTCGGAACTAGGCAAGCACATTGTTTGCTGGGGGAGTAGCGGTAGCGGCAAGTCCTCTATTGCCACAAACCTCGCCTTCGAGCTGGCACTTAGTGGCAAAAAGATATTTCTGGTAGACGCCGACAGCTACCACCCCTCAATTGCTGCCCTATTAGGTCTCGTAGATTCTGGCGCCGGCATCGCAGCATGTCTCAGGCTTTGCCGGAAGGGCCGTATGACGGAAGACGACTTGAGCCGGCTTAGTCAACAAATCGAATTTGACGATCGCAGCATAGGTGTTGTCACCGGAATACCGTCGCTATCGCGCTGGCCAGAGCTTGATGCTGAATCGCTCTCTGACTTCGCCATGTTCCTGGCTAAAAACTGTGACATCGTGGTCTGGGATGTCGCTAGCTACTTGGAGCTATCTCTTTATGGCCCAGAGAGCTCCACCGGACGAAACGAGGCGACGAACACACTCTTGGAACTCGCCGATCTGACTATAGGTCTGTTCTTGGCAGATCCAGTTGGCGTCAACCGGTTTCTCTTTGACTGCAAAGTCGCAGCTAAGGAGTTTTGGCCGGTGGCAAACAGGGTGCGAAATTCGGTCTTGGGTAGAAAACCCGAAAGCGAGGTCTCCAAAGTGCTGCTCGAGGTGGCCGGAATCAACCTTGTTGAGTCAATAAGGGAGGACCCCGGCTTCGACACCATGCTGGCAACCGCCAAGCCGCTCAGGTTTCAAGGCAGAGGTTCAAAGGCTCAGGATGCCATCGCCAGGCTTGCCAAGAAAGCAAGCGAATACCTCGAAGAGTAAACTCGCGGCGTGGTGGAAAACGAGCTCCAAGGACTTCCCTGGATTAGAACGCTCATGGCGGACTGGCAGTTGATTGCCGATGCCGCTTTTTCGGATCTTGTGCTCTGGGTTCCAAAACGAACAAAGCTCCACGTCTACGCACATGCCCGACCCTCGACAGCTGCCACGCTTTTCTATCGCGACATCACCGGAACCGCAGCCCGAACCGACTGGCGCAAAGCCATCGACGAGGCCTGGGAGACGGGCAAGCCTGTGCTAGCCAGTGAGGTTTCCGAGTACAGCGGAACCGCCAGCAGACTGTCGGCCTATCCAGTATTTGAGCCAAAGAAGACTTCGAAATCCAAGCCAGTAGCTGTCATCACTCGCCATACCAACCTTGGTGAGTCCCGCTACCCCAACAAGCTACAGCTCAATTTTGTGGCGTGTGCCGAGCAGCTACTTGAGATGGTTAGCGCTGGCGAGTTTCCGATTCCCGATGCGGGAACTGATTCACGTAGGGGAGCCCCTCGTGTCACCGATGGCCTTATAAGGCTAGATAAGAGTGGAAGGGTGCTCTTCGCCTCACCAAATGCGCTCTCGATGTTTAACCGCTCGGGGCTAGAGGGTGAGCTCGAGGGGCGACTGTTCTCAGACTCGGTGAAGGGGCTCAGCCCCCACTCGGGCATTGTGGACGAGGGTCTGCCTCTCGTGCTAACAGGAAAAGGTGCGTGGAAGACCGACATCGAGTTTGACTCTATGGTGCTATCAGTCAGGTCTATCCCAATCACCGCATCGGGTGAGCGCAGTGGAGCGGCAATACTCTGCCGTGATGTCACCGAACTTCGAGTGAGGGAAAGGGAACTACTAACCAAGGACCTTACGATTCGGGAGATTCACCACCGTGTTAAGAACAACCTCCAGACCGTTGCCAGCCTGCTCCGGATTCAGTCGCGTCAGTCAAAATCCGAAGAGGTCAAGGACTCTCTCGCTCAAGCAATGAGAAGGGTTACCTCAATTGCGGTTGTGCATGATGTTCTTTCGGAAGGAATTGATCAAGAGATCTCCTTCGATCAAATCTTTGACCGAATCCTGCAGCTGATTCCCGAGATTGCGAGCGGGTTCCACAGCAAGGTGAAGACAAACTTTGCCGGGAGCTTTGGCGAACTAACCACCGAGCGGTCGACCACATTGGCTCTCGTGCTCACCGAGCTGGTTGCCAATGCCGTCCAGCACGGACTTGCCGATGCGTCAGGAGAAATCAGCGTTGTGGCCGAAAGAGACAATCACTTGCTGAGGGTTGAGGTGACCGATAACGGTGCCGGGCTTGCGGAGGGCAAGATTGGCACCGGCCTTGGCACCCAGATAGTGAGAACCCTTGTTGAGTCAGAGCTCAGGGGAAAAATTGCCTGGACCTCGCCAATTCGTGGCGGCACAAAAGTTTCTGTGGAGATACCTATTTAGCCTGCGCGACGAGCACGGGCGTAGCGACGCTTGAGCGAACGACGCTCGTCCTCGCTCAGGCCACCCCAAACGCCGGTGTCCTGGTTTTCTTTGATTGCGTACTCAAGGCACTGAGCGGAGACATCACATTGACGGCAGATTGACTTGGCTTGCTCGATTTGCTCCAGAGCCGGTCCTGTGTTCCCAACTGGGAAAAATAGCTCGGGATCTTCGTTGAGGCATCGGGCCTGATTTAGCCAGGTCATATCCATAGTTTTCTGTTATTCCTAAGGTCAATGGCGTCTTGTTTTGCAGGTAAAGTCCTACTGACAACCCCAAAATCGTTTCACAGGGAGGCCGAGAAATCAATACCCAATCTGCTGGGAGGCCCCTGCGTTTGCTTATAGCGATAGCTATTGTGTCAATGCAAGCTATGGTGCTATGGGCCTTGGGAGTTCAGGCAATCTTGGCCTTTGTGGCAGGTTCAGTGACTTCCATCACAAGCTCACTGTTCCTAATTGGTTTGATTCTGGGCGCTGCCATCTTCGCAACAAACGTAGGCGTGGGCCTGTGGAATCTTCGGCGCTGGGCTCACACACCGGCACTTATGTTGCAACTACTGGGTGCCGCGATTGGGACAGCATCGTTCTCAGGAGAGTTCGCCGAGCCTCTGATTGGTATTTCGCTACTTGCCTCATCGGCTTTGGGATTTGTGCTGTTATTTGGAGGCGGAATCCGAAGCCTCTTTCACGGCGCTACTGACTGATTAGCTGCAACAGTTTCGGGATGTGGCCGGTGGCCCTCACGTTGTACATCGCCTCTTTTACTCTCCCGCCGGCCTCGATCACAATCGTCGAGCGCAATACACCTCTGTAAAGTCTGCCGAAAATAGTCTTATCGCCAAAGGCCCCAAAGGCTTTGTGGGCAACTTGGTCAGGATCTGAGAGCAGCGTGAAGGTGAGCTCGTGGGAATCCTCAAAACTCTTGAGGCGCTCAACAGAGTCTGGCGAAACCCCAACTATCTGGTAGCCGTGGTTTTCAAACTCCGCAACGTGATCTTGGAAATCCGCAGCCTCTTTGGTGCAACCAGGAGTTCCGGCCGAGGGGAAGAAATAGAGCACCGTGTTCTTTGTGAACAGCTCTGGGCCAATTATCAACTCCCCGTTCTGATTGAGGAGACTGAGCTCGGGCGCGGCCTCGCCAGTCAGCAATTGCACGCCCGACTCCGAGACCTGAGCATCATCCAACATGCCAAAAGACTAATTCTTCCGGAAGGTAAGTTTCTGAGATTACGCCGAAAGCGTGCCTGCCAATTGCTTGGCAGGCTGCACTGGATGGGTGGTAAGCTTTTGCGCTGATGCGCCTCTAGCTCAATTGGCAGAGCAACTGACTCTTAATCAGTGGGTTCCGGGTTCAAGTCCCGGGGGGCGTACCAATACA
>ERZ887849.35-NODE-35-length-124150-cov-10.347016_pt1 | contig 124150 bp, 115 predicted proteins | sample MGYA00521267_ERZ887849 | MGnify/ENA primary metagenome ERZ887849 (study PRJEB32303, sample SAMEA104408601) | aquatic metagenome | biome: Brackish water; feature: Pelagic; material: water | place: Baltic Sea | collected 2014-06-06T16:11:00 | depth 2,863 m ...
CGAGAAGATTTCCATGCTCATGGCATCTGCCCGGGCCTTGCCGGTTTCACGCACCACGGTATCCATGATCTCGTCTTGACGCTCCAGCACTAATTGCACAGCCCGTTCAGCAACTTTGGCACGCTCACGAATGGGCGTTGCAGCCCAACCCGCTTGCGCCTTGCGCGCTATCGCTATCGCGGCGGCCACATCTTCCATATTGGCACACACTAGCTCCCCTACGGGTTCCATCGTGACCGGGCTGCGCAACAAAAGATGGCGGCGGGCGTCGGCGGATTCAATCGGTTCGTAAAGGGCCATGGCGGTGCTCTCTAGGTGAATGGGCAGCTCCCAAGCTAATAACCATTAGTATTTCTGTCAAGCAAACCTCACCGGGTGGGCATCTTTTGACAGCCTAGAGTCCTTGAAGACACTGTGGACCTATCTGTGCCCGACGCCATCCGGTTGCTGATATTAAGGCGGGGAAAAAGGCCTTCAGACCGATCTGAATCAAGCGATGCGAATAACCTCGATACTCTTCGGTGCGCCCTCGAAAACGAAGTCATTGAGGAACATGCGCTGGCTCAGCAGATTACGGTCGATCGGGGTCAGTTTCGCCTCATCGCACACAGTGTCCCACATCGCTTGAACCGTGCGAATCTGCCGGTTGATGGTGTCAATCGCGGCGGGTGCTTCGAGCTGAAAATAAGGCGCAGCCGCCAGGCAGGTTGCTAGTGTGCTCGCCCGCGTATCGCCAACAATCAGCATTGCCTGCCTGGCGACGTTACCGGTGCGGCTTTGGGGGCAGAGATCGTAGGCGGGCGTCAGCGTTAATTGGTGACCGTCCCAGAACGCGGCATGATTGCGCGCATGATCGTCGGTATTACCACACAGGATGTTAAAGACCAACCGGCCATACAGTTCATGCAGGGTGGCTTTCGGAGCCGTGAAGCGGTGCCGGATAATCTCCGTGAGATCCTGGTAGCTGGCGTACCGTGCCATCATTTCGTCGAGGCCGAACAGGGTCAGCGCAGACACCATGGCTTTGCGTGCCCACCCATCGGCGGTTCGGGTGCGATCGAACCGCTCGATCAGCAAGACGTCTTTCCCGGCGACATGCGCCAGACGAGCCGGAGCAACATTGAGTCCGACCTGCGCCGCCAGACGCATGGCAACGAATTCCGCCTTCACCATATTGTAGGTGTCAGTCGATGACGAAAACTTGGCAATCCATTTCGTGTCGCCATCCTGGATGAGCGCCTTGGGGCGCGCGCCGCCTAGCGAGGAACCGTGAAACAGCGCTTGATCCAAGTCGGGGGTGAGTGGGATGCCTTGTTCGACTTTCCCGGCCGCACTTAACAGCTCTTCGAGGGTCGCGGTTTCCACCGTACGCGGGATGTAGTGGGTCGCGGAGCGTTGGAAGTCGAGCGCACCGACACGGTCTGAACCGGACGCCAGCAGGTAGGTCAGCTCATCGAGCGCCATCACATCCGCATGGTTGCCCTTTTGCCCAAAGGCTCGGTTCAGAATCACCCGTCGCCCCCAGGCATCCGGCGCTGCGTCACGCAGGCAGCCGGCAATACTGAGCCCGGCTTCGGGCGCTATAGCCCCTCGGCGCAAGGGCAGTTCTGGGTGACAAATCGCGATGCGATCCTCTCGCGCCAGATAGCGTTGGCCGTAGTTGAAGATTAACCGATCGCCGTCGCGTGCAATGCGTCCGGCCACTACCGGCTCGGTGGCGTCCGGTAACCATAGCCAGACAAACGCTTCGTCTGGGACGTGATCCATCTCGTGATCAGAAATCATCATTCACCGGCCGTGTGGCCTTGCGCACAGACTGTGGCAGGAGGGTCAGTGTGCGCTGCTCAACAGCCACGTGGCGCGTTAGCACGGTCGGCTCAGCGTCAAACAACCGCAACCCCAAGAGGGCTGCCAGCTCAAACACGACACCGATGGAGGTGCCCATTTCGCCCTTTTCAATACGGTGCACGAGACCACGTGAAACCCCCGCACGCTCGGCGATGTCGGCGACGGTGAAGCCGCGCTCCACGCGGGCCGTATGAATCATCAACCCAAGCAGCTTGACGGCTTCGCGGGCGTAGCGGGAATAGCTTCTTTGTGCGGGTTTTGCCATCGGACGCTACGCTCTATAAACGGATCACATGAATATTTTGCGGATCATTAATAGGTCATAATTACATGCGGCCGGAGGCTAAATCAAGCGAAATGTTCCATAAAAAGGTCGTGAAAGTCTTTCACGACCTCGTGAAGAAAAACGACGGGGATAGATACGAAAGGCGAGCGGCTCGCTGCGGTGCTGCCTCAGGTGTCAGCGAATAGCCACGATCGAGGCCATCGGTGCAGGGCGCTTTACCTCCGGCTCGACGCAGCCTGCATCATCCACTCGATCCCCATACCTGTGGTCGCGGGGCCTTTAAAGTCGAACCTCAATTCCCCGCTCAGCCATGTACGCTTTGGCTTCGGGCACGGTGTACTCGGCGAAGTGAAAGATGCTGGCAGCGAGCACCGCATCGGCACCACCCAGCAAAATGCCGTCTACCAAGTGCTGCAGGTTGCCCACGCCGCCAGAGGCGATGACGGGAATATCCACGGCGTCGGTAATGGCGCGCGTCACGCCCAGCTCGAAACCGTTTTTGGTGCCGTCACGGTCCATGCTGGTGAGCAGAATCTCCCCCGCACCGAGTTCCGCCATTTTCACGGCCCAAGCCACCGCGTCGATGCCGGTGGGCTTGCGCCCGCCATGCGTGAAAATCTCCCAGCGCGGCAGCCCATCCACATCGGCTACGCGCTTGGCGTCGATCGCCACCACAATGCACTGGGCACCAAAGCGCTGCGAGGCCTGGCGCACCAACTCAGGGTTGTGAATAGCTGCGGTATTAATGCTGACTTTATCGGCACCGGCGTTGAGCATAGTGCGAATATCGTCCACCGAACGGATGCCGCCGCCTACCGTTAGCGGGATAAACACCTGCTCCGCAATCTGTTCCACCGTATGCACGGTGGTTTCGCGGCCTTCGTGGCTGGCGGTAATATCAAGGAAGGTGATTTCGTCAGCACCCTGCTCGTTGTAGCGGCGAGCCACTTCTACCGGGTCACCCGCATCGCGGATACCAACAAAATTGACGCCCTTGACCACGCGGCCATTGTCAACGTCAAGGCAGGGAATAATGCGCTTGGCCAGGCCCATGGTTCAGCCTGCCGCGTCGCAAAGGCGCTGGGCTTCGGCAACGTCCAACGTGCCTTCGTAAATGGCGCGCCCGGTAATCGCACCGCAAATGCCTTCGTGGGCCACCGCCTGCAGCGCACGAATATCATCCAGATTGGTAATGCCGCCAGAGGCGATCACCGGAATACTGGAGGCCCGCGCCATGCCTAAAGTGGCTTCCACGTTCACGCCCTGCATCATGCCGTCGCGCGCGATGTCGGTGTATACAATGGCGGAGACGCCATCGGCTTCAAACTGCTTCGCAAGATCGGTGGCCAGCACGGTGGACACTTCGGCCCAACCATCGGTTGCTACCAAGCCGTCTTTGGCATCCAGGCCGACGATAATTTTGCCCGGAAACGCGCGGCAGGCCTCAGCGACAAACGCGGGCTCCTTAACCGCTTTAGTGCCGATAATCACATAACTGACACCGGCCCGCACATAGTGCTCGATGGTCTCCAGATTGCGAATGCCGCCGCCAATCTGAATAGGCAGGCGAGGGTAGGCAGCGGCAATCGCCGTGACCACCTCACCGTTCACCGGCTCACCGGCAAAGGCCCCGTTCAGGTCGACCAGGTGCAGGCGCCGACAGCCGGCCTCTACCCAACGCCGGGCAACCGCTACGGGGTCATCCGAGAACACCGTGCTGTCGTCCATCAGGCCCTGACGCAAACGGACACACTCGCCGTCTTTTAAATCGATAGCAGGAATGATCAGCATGCGGGAGTCCAGTTGATAAAGTTACGCAGCAGTTGCAGCCCGGCCGTATGGCTCTTTTCCGGGTGAAACTGGGTGGCGAATAGGTTGTCACGGGCGAGTGCCGCATCGGCACACACGCCGTAGTCCACGCTGCCGGTGACCAGTGTGCGGTCGTTGACGGTGACGTAATAGCTGTGCACAAAATAGAAGCGTGTTGCATCTGGAATACCCGCCCAAAGTGGGTGCTCAATTACCTTTCGAACCTCACTCCAACCCATATGGGGCACTTTCAGGCGCCGGCCTTCTGCGTCCTGCAGTGGCTGGCCAAAGTGGCGCACCGTGCCGGGAATCACGTTCAGGCAGTCCACTCCGCCGTTCTCTTCCGAGTGACTCATCAGCGCCTGCATGCCCACACAAATGGCCAACACTGGCTTGTGCTGTTCCGTCAACGCCACCTGCAGCAGTTCGTCGCAACGCAGGCGGCGGATCTCCGACATACAATCGCGAATAGCGCCCACACCCGGGAACACCACCCGGTCGGCCGCGCGAATCTGCTCCACATCGTGAGTGACCACCACGCGCTCGGCACCCACGTGCGCGAGTGCGCTGGCTACCGAATGCAAGTTACCCATGCCGTAATCAATGACTGCTACAGAACCGCTCACAGCTGTTACAGCACACCCTTGGTGGAGGGCATCATGCCGGCCATGGCGGGGTCCGCCGAAAGCGCCATGCGCAGCGCGCGGCCGAAGGCCTTGAACACGGTTTCAATCTGGTGATGCGTGTTGTCGCCGCGCAGGTTATCGATATGCAGCGTCACCTGAGCGTGGTTGATAAAGCCGTGGAAGAACTCCTGAAACAGGTCCACGTCAAAGCCACCCACCGAAGCGCGGGTAAACGGAATGTTGTAGACCAGTCCTGGGCGGCCCGAAAAATCCACCACCACGCGCGACATCGCCTCATCCAAAGGCACATAGCTGTGGCCGTAGCGCACAATGCCCTTCTTGTCACCCACAGCGTTGGCAAACGCCTGGCCGAGGGTGATGCCGATGTCTTCCACCGTGTGGTGGTCATCGATGTGCAGATCGCCCTTGGCGTAAATATCCAGGTCCATCAGGCCGTGGCGCGCGATCTGGTCCAGCATGTGCTCGAGGAACGGAATACCCGTATCGAATTTCGCCTGGCCAGAGCCGTCGAGATTCACCGTAGCGGTGATCTGCGTTTCCAGAGTATTGCGAGTGACGCTCGCCTTACGCTCAGACATGCTATTCTCCAGATCCTGCGATAACGGATGGCAACCGGGGCGCGGCCCGGATAAGCTCACCATTATAGAAGAAAGCCGGGGCAAATTCATCGTCATATCCACCGTTGCCACTCCTTTCCAGGCGACCAAAGCCACGCAGCGCAGCCAGCTGCTAAACTGCAGCACCGTCCGCAGCGTAACAAAAAGCCACTTACCGCATCCAAACACGGTAGCCGCGACCAACACAAACGCAACCGAACAAGGACCCGAAGCCCATGCATGCCACCCTGCCGCTGCTGGAAGCGACCGATTTCCCCGCAATCCACCGGGGAGAACTGCAAACCCTGCAGGTCAACCTCGGCTACCTGTGCAACCAGAGCTGCGTACACTGCCATGTGAACGCCGGCCCCACCCGCACGGAGATGATGAGCGATGAGCTGGTCGAACTTATTCCGCAGGTACTGCGCGCACGCAATATTTCGCTACTTGACCTCACCGGCGGCGCGCCGGAAATGCATCCGCGCTTCCGCAGCCTGGTTGCCGCGGCAAGCGAACTGGGGGTGAAGGTGATGGACCGTTGCAACCTCACCATCCTGCGCGAACCCGGCTATGAAGGCACAGCAGAATTCCTCGCGCAGCACCGGGTAGACATCGTGGCCTCCATGCCCTGCTATTCTCCGGCCAATGTCGACCAACAGCGCGGCAATGGCGTGTTCGACAAGAGCATTGCCGCCCTGCAGACACTGAATGCGCTGGGCTACGGGCAGCCCGGTAGCGAGCTCACCTTGAACTTGGTGTACAACCCTCTCGGCCCTAACTTGCCTCCCAACCAGCAGGCGCTGGAGGCCGACTACAAACGGGAATTACGCGCGCATTTTGGCATCGAATTCAACGCGCTGTTCACGCTGGCCAATATGCCCATCAAACGCTTCGGCAGCACGCTCATTTCCAAGGGCCAGTTCGCGGACTACATGCAGCTGCTCAAAGACGCCTACCAACCCGCCAATCTGGCGGGCGTCATGTGCCGCTCCATGGTCAGCGTAGACTGGCAGGGCTATCTCTATGACTGCGATTTCAACCAGCAGCTGAACCTGCCACTACCCGGCGATGGCGCCAAACCACAGCTCAGCAGCCTGCTCGGCCGCGGCGTAGCGGGCGATGAAATCCGCACTGCCGACCACTGCTATGGCTGCACCGCCGGCCAGGGCAGCAGCTGCGGTGGCGCACTGAACTGATATACGCCAGAAGCGGGCGCCGTTTTTGGCTCCCCCAAGGAGAACAACGGTGAACCGTAAACTGCTCATTATTGTGGCCCTGCTTGCACTGGTGCTGGGCTTTTTTGCTGTAGGCCTGAACGACTACCTGACGCTGGACCAGCTGAAAGCCAGTCAAACGCAATTCGCCGAGCTGCTTGCGGCGCACCCGGTTGCAGTGCCGGCAGCCTATTTTGCCATTTATATTCTGGTCACCGCGCTGTCGCTGCCCGGTGCGGCCATCATGACGCTGGCGGGCGGCGCGCTGTTCGGGCTCGGCACTGGCCTGCTGCTGGTGTCCTTCGCCTCCAGCATCGGCGCCACCCTGGCGTTTCTGGTTGCGCGTTTTCTGCTTCGCGACAGCGTGCAGCAGCGTTTTGGCGAGCGGTTACAAGCCATCGACCGCGGCATTGAGCGCGACGGCGCGTTCTATTTGTTCACGCTGCGGCTGGTACCTATTTTTCCGTTCTTTATTATTAACCTGGTGATGGGCCTGACCAAGCTGCGCACCTGGGCATTCTACTGGGTTAGCCAGCTGGGCATGCTGGCGGGCACCGCAGTTTACGTGAATGCGGGCACACAGCTGGCCGGTATTGAGCGCATCGGTGACATCCTCTCACCGGGCCTGCTGCTTTCTTTTGTGTTGCTCGGCCTGTTCCCCTGGATCGCCAAACTGCTAGTGGCTGCAGTCCAACGGCGCCGCGTCTACAAGCGCTGGCAGCGCCCGGCCGCTTTTGACCGCAACCTGGTAGTGATCGGCGGCGGGGCTGGCGGGCTGGTGTCGGCCTACATTGCGGCGGCGGTCAAAGCCAAAGTGACGCTAATAGAAGCGCACAAAATGGGCGGCGACTGCCTGAATTACGGCTGTGTTCCCAGCAAAGCGTTAATCAAAAGCGCCAAAGTTGCGCAGCAGATGCGCCATGCGGACGATTACGGGCTTACCGCCAGTGAACCGCAGTTCAGTTTCCGCGCGATCATGGCACGCATCCACCGCATCATTGCCGAGATCGAACCCCACGACAGCGTAGAGCGCTACACCGGGCTCGGCGTGGAAGTGCTGCAGGGCTATGCCACCATCATTGATCCCTGGACCGTAGACATTGCCCTGAACGATGGCGGCACGCAGCGCCTGACCACCCGCTCCATCGTTATTGCGGCGGGCGCCGCGCCGCTGGTGCCGGACCTGCCAGGCCTGAATGAAAGCGGCTACGTCACCAGCGATACGCTCTGGGAGCGCTTCGCCGAGCTGGACACCATCCCTCAACGGCTGGTGGTGCTTGGCGGCGGCCCGATCGGCTCGGAGCTGGCGCAGGCCTTCGCCCGCTTGGGCAGTAACGTCACACAAGTGGAGCGCGGGCCGCGGCTGCTGCCAAAAGAAGACCACGAAGTGTCGGCCCTGGCGCGCGACGCCCTAAGCGCCGACGGCGTGCAGGTGCTTACCGGCCACACGGCACTGCGCTGCGAACACGCCAACGGTGAAAAACAATTGATCGTGGAACACGAGGGCGGCGAGCTGGCCATTCCCTTCGACCAGTTGTTAGTGTCGGTAGGCCGCCGAGCCAGGCTCACCGGCTACGGCCTGGAGGAACTGGGTATTCCCACCAACCGCATCGTCACTACCAACGAGTACCTGGAAACGCTGTACCCGAATATTTATGCAGCGGGGGACGTTGCCGGGCCCTATCAGTTCACCCACACCGCCGCGCACATGGCCTGGTATGCCGCCGTCAACGCACTGTTTGGGCAATTCAAGCGCTTCAAGGTCGACTATTCGGTAATCCCATGGACAACGTTTATCGACCCCGAAGTGGCGCGCGTAGGCCTGAGTGAGCAGGAAGCCATCGACCGCGGCATCCCCCATGAAGTCACCCGCTATGAACTCGCCGAGCTGGACCGGGCGATTGCCGACAGCGCCACCCGCGGCTTCGTTAAAGTACTGACCGTGCCAGGGCGCGACCGGATCCTCGGCGCCACCATCGTCGGCACCCAGGGCGGCGACCTGCTGATTGAGTTCGTTCTGGCCATGCGCCATGGGCTCGGGCTGAACAAAATTCTCGGTACCATCCACACCTATCCCACGCTGGCGGAAGCAAACAAGTACGCCGCCGGGGAGTGGAAAAAGGCCCACGCACCGGAACGCGTGCTGCGCTGGCTGGCGCGCTACCACCAATGGCGGCGCGGAGGCACTGCGTGAAAGCGCGTCATCACCGCGCCACGGACTAACCCGCAGGTTGGGGCAGGTAGCGCTGGAGAAACGTATCAGCGGCGGGCAGGGCACTGCCCACCGTCAGAAAGGTGAGAATGTGCCCGCGCGCCGACAGCCACTCCAGCTCAACCGGCACATCTTGGGCCCGCAGGGCCTCCACAAATTCCTCAGCATGGTCACCGGCCACCAGCGTATCGCGGGTGCCGTGGAACAGGAAAAAGGGTGGCGCGCCGGCATGCACCCGGGTGACCGGGGACGCGGCGGCAAAGGTTTCCGGAATTTCCGTGATGCGCCCGCCTAAAAACTGCGGCACCAGCTTGCCACCGGGATACTTGCGCAGGTCCATCGGCGAACCTCCGGCGATCACCACCGCGGGCCGCGTCTGCTCACCGCCCCAGGGCTTGTCCAGGTCGTCCCCGGTGCCCGCTGCCAGCGCCATGAGGCTCAGCAGATGTGCGCCCGCAGAATAACCAAATGCCGCAATACGCTCGGTATCCAGTTGCAGACTCGGCGCTTCCGTGTGTAGCCAGTGCATGGCCTGTTGCAGGTCGTAGATCTGGGCCGGGTATTTGGCCTCTGGGGCGAACCGGTAGCTGGCGTTCATCACCACATAGCCCTTGCCCAGGTAATAGCGTGCGAGGCGATCCATATCATCGCGGCTGCGGCGCTCCCAGCCTCCGCCGTGCACCAGCAACATGCCGGGAAAGGGGCCCTCACCCTGTGGCTGGTACACATCGGCCATGAGTGGCTGCGGCCAGCCCGGCGGGGTGTAAACCACGGTATTGATCGCGGCTGCGGGCTTTTTCTGCCCCAGCACAACACCACAGCCAGCCACGGTGAGCGACGCAGCGGCGACCACGGCGGCAACCAGCAACTTCATAGTCTGCTATCCATTTTCGCTTTCATCCTGTCCAACTTACGCAACAGGAAACAATTCGGCCCTGTTGCTATGGCCGCTGAGTGTGGCAGAGGAACTGCAGTACACTACGCACATGCGCAAACAACCCACATTCGCCGGGCAGGTACTCGCCTGGTTCGATCAGCACGGCCGCAAGGATCTGCCCTGGCAGCACGATACCAGCCCCTACCGGGTATGGGTGTCGGAAATCATGCTGCAACAGACTCAGGTGCGTACGGTGACGCCGTATTTCGAACGTTTCATGCAGCGCTTTCCCGCTGTGCAGGCGCTGGCGGAGGCACCTATCGACGAGGTACTGCACCTGTGGACAGGCCTCGGCTACTACGCTCGGGCGCGCAACCTGCACCGAGCGGCGCAACAGGTGTGCACCGATCATGGCGGCGAGTTCCCCGGTAGCCTGGAAGGGCTGCAAAGCTTGCCCGGAGTCGGGCGCTCCACCGCCGGCGCCATCCTCAGCATCGCCTTTGGGCAACGCGCCGCCATCCTCGATGGTAACGTCAAGCGAGTACTGGCGCGTTACCACGCCGTTGCGGGCTGGCCGGGGGAAACCGCCGTACACCGAACATTATGGGACTGTGCCGAGGAGCACACACCGCAGGCGCGCGTTGCCGACTACACCCAAGCCATGATGGACCTGGGGGCCACACTGTGCACCCGCAGCCGCCCACGCTGCGAAGACTGCCCGCTGCAGCACACATGCGCGGCGCAAGCGCAGGGACGCCAGAGTGAGTTCCCCGGCAAAAAACCGCGCAAAACGATACCTATACGCAACACCGTGTTTCTGATTTTGCGCGATGCACAAGGTGAGGTGCTGCTACAACAACGCCCGCCCAGCGGCATATGGGGCGGCCTTTGGTGCTTTCCAGAGCTAGCCTCCATCGAAGAGGCTAACGACTGGAGTATCGACCATTTCGGCTGCGCACCCGAAACCACACAGGCAGGCGAACCCTTTCGTCACACATTCAGCCACTATCACCTCGAGATCCAGCCCTTACATGCGCAGCTCGACACCCGGCCCGAGGCCATCATGGCCGCCAGCGACCAGCTCTGGTATAACGTACGGCAACCATCATCAATCGGCCTTGCTGCGCCTGTTGCCAGGCTTCTGGCGACCCTTTAGCAGCGGAGAAACAGCATGCCCAGAACCGTCTTCTGTAAACGTTATCAGCAGGAACTGGATGGCTTGGACGCCCCCCCTTACCCGGGGCCCAAGGGTCAGGACATTTTTGACAATGTGTCGAAAAAGGCCTGGGCCGAGTGGCAAGCGCAGCAGACCATGCTAATCAACGAAAAACAGCTCAGCCTTATAGACCCGGCTACGCGAGCCTATTTGCAGGAAGAAATGGCGAAGTTTCTGGCCGGTGAAGAACACGACCGCGCTGAGGGCTATGTGCCGCCACCAGGCCTGAACTGACACTGCTTGACTCACGTAGCGACTACGGTTTTAATACGCACCCTTCGCTATTGCAGTACACGCCCGGATAGCTCAGTTGGTAGAGCAGGGGATTGAAAATCCCCGTGTCGGCAGTTCGATTCTGTCTCCGGGCACCATTTAAAATCAATGGGTTACGCTACTTTCCCTCGCTCCGAAAAAGTCCTATTTTTTTACGATGTAGCTACGGATGTAAGCAGATTTTCTGTATCCGGGCCTGCAATACGCATATCTTCCAACTAAAAGCCAACTCACCACGTTTTGAGCAACCGGGGTGGACAAATATCATCGTCCCCGCCAACTGGCGAACAACAAGAGCAATGGAGGGTGGCAAGCGCACATCAGTTGCGCGGAGACCCGTCATCGCCATGCTTTTCATACCCATGATTAGAAGGTCCGATGACGGCCTGGAATATGACTGCTCAACAGAGGACGGGCGCACAGCCTCTGGGATGATACCGTCTACCGTCGGTGCAAAGATTGTTGCTTCTGCAGTGTTCCTCGATCTTGGAATCACAGACGCAATTACGGACAAACATCGGGAATACCCGCCTAGCTTCGTAATTCCCATTGAACGAGCAAGCAGCGAATAACGATGAATTGGCTAGGGGTTCCTTGCTACATTTAAAAGGGTCTCTGGCCTGCTCTTACCCGACTGAGCCGGTGATATAGAACAAATGGGCGAACGGTGTATCCTGAGACGCAAAGTCGAAATTGATCTGGCAGGGTATCCTGCCGATATGGAGTACGAGCCATGAGCACACATTCAATGGAGCTAACCGCGGCTGAGCAATCCGTTTAGGACCGGACCATCGTATTCGCCAAGGCGCAGAAAAAGGTCATTGCAAAGCGGATCGCCGACAAGGCAAAGTATCCACCCGAGGAAAAACCTGTTTCGGTATTCATGGCTGGCTCGCCCGGCGCCGGTAAAACAGAGGCGTCAAAAGCATTGCTTGCCAGCTTCGAGAATGAGGTCCTCAGAATCGATCCCGACGATTTACGCGCAGAGTTTTCTGATTATGATGGCGCAAATTCGTGGCTTTTCCAGCCCGCTGTCTCAATCGTAGTTGAAAAAATCCACGACCTCGCACTTGCCCAGCGGCAGAGCTTTATCCTAGATGGCACACTGACAAACACACCCAAGGCTGCTGACAACATCTCGAGATCCCTGAAGAAGGGCAGATATGTACAGATCCTATACGTCTACCAGGATCCGATCGTCGCCTGGGATTTCGTGCAGGCACGCGAAAAGGTGGAAGGGCGCAAGATTTTGCTAGAACACTTCATCGAACAATATTTTGCGGCCAGAGACTCCGTAAACACCCTGAAAAGGGATTTCGGTAAAAAAGTGGCTGTCGACCTCCTACTTCAGAACAGCGATAACTCCCAAAAAATGTACAAAGCGAATATTGACCAGATTGACAACCACGTTTCGGAAAAATACACTCGCACAGCTCTTGAAAGTCAACTCAGACGCATCTAGATTAAGTGACATGAGCATCCTGATCAAAAAGCCTACTTACAGATCGACCTCCTTCGCGGAGTTCATCTCCAGCGCCTCTTCCGGAGAGAAGAAGCGGGTGTACGCTGACGTCCTCAAAAAGACCTCCGAAAGCCAGCGCGCTATCGTCGCTGCGGCTGCCAAGTCACACACCCCGGCCTAAACCGAGCGCCGAGGTAAGAGCGGGGCATATTTGGGGGCACAAACCGTTGCTAAAAAGCACAAATCAAGGCTAAATCAACAGCTTGCAGATACTTTCCGAAGACGTCTCCGGGCACCATACCTCACTGCACCCTTAATTTTTATAGTTTTTTATTCAACCACCTACACCCTAGACTCACCACGTTCCTGCAATACCTCATATGCCCCCATGCGACACCCCCCCGAGGAAGAGCTCCCCTCGCAAATATACTGTGGTGGCCACTAACTTTTGTAAAAAAACCGATTTGGAGTTTCACCCACCCAGCTGTATCGGTAATAGCTACCTCTGTTACAATATAGGCGAATACCTTCTGCGTCTTGCTGGGGGTTTTTAGCGGAAGATGGCTAGAGACCGCTTTCGACGTAAAAGAGTCAGACACCGGAAGGTTATCGAAGATAAGCCGGGGCTGACTTTACCATTGATAAAAAACTTGCCTGCATGTGATAAAAAAACTTGCCTGCATGATAAATAACGCATATTTTGCCACCGCGTCTCCGTGCATTTGTTGGGCTTGCTGGGCACATTTAACGCGCTCTGTCGAATGACGTGCATTCGCTGAGCAAACATAATCTCCACAGGATCTTACAGAAGTCAATTGATATATTTTATCGGGGGTCAAAATGTTTAGATTTTTACTGCTCTTACTGCCGCTGGCCTTTTTTACGCCTTTAGCCAATGCCGTAGGCTCTGATTTGATCGGCGACGCGTCCGTGATCACAATGCCTTTTAGCGAAATAGTCGATAACAGGAATTTTACCGAAGTCGATGCAGACGATTATTGTGACGAAAATCTAGCGGGTGATTTCTTCTACAAATATACTCCGGCTGATAATGAGACAATTAACATAAAGGCCGTTAGTAGGGACACGGAAATATATGTATTCGATTTGGCGGCCGCTACAGGTTTGCCGGTCCCTAATGGTAATGATCTTAGATGCTTCTTTCAACAGGATGACGACAATATCGACATCCCCAATTGGTATACACAAACGTATCCTGGTGATCTATATCCCACAGACGAGAACAATGGGTGTCTTGGCTGCAGTGAGAATGCAAATGTGGATTTAGTAGCTGGTACGGAGTATGTGATTGTCATTGCCTCAAATGAAGACGAAGCCAAAGCGCCAATATTTGTAAGCATGGCAGTTGGCGCGGATGCGGCAGTGGTCCCCGCCGGCACTCCCGCCTCTACGACTGCAGTGCCTGTCATGCCGCTTTGGTTGCTCGGGTTCATGGGTGGAATGCTATCTTTGCTTGGAGTAAGGAATCTAAGTAAAGCCTGATACTCAAACAAGGTCTGAACGCCCCGCTCTTTGCGGGGTTTTTTATCCATAATTTGGGGTCGAAATGTCGCTTCGTGGCGCAAGGCTTGAAGGCGACTCCCATCTCTCGCAACCAGCGTACGCCTCACTGGTCTGCCCCAAGTAGGCGGGATTGTCGAGACCGGCAATGTAAACCAGCGCCTCTTCGCGCGGCCCGTGACCAAACTCGAGCTCTACCACCACGCGCAAACAATCATGCTTCGTATGATTGCATTAAGCGTATGGCCAATCAGTAAGGTGTATACAGCCGCCGCTTAAGCCGACATGCCCCACAGCGGCTTTACGCCATTGCGCGGCAGATGCGGCAACACCCGGTCTTCAAACAGCCGCAGCATGGCCCAGCCCCGAGCGGGATCAATGCCACCGAACAAGGGCGTCAAATAAAGCGAGCTGTGGTCCCCCAGCTCGCCCGCCATCGCCACCACCTCTTCGGGGCGCAGCACCTTGTAGGCAGAACTTTCGCGCACGGTGTCTGCGGTCATGCCACCGGCATAGGGGCCCTGCGGTGTACCGTACGCATCTGCCGTCCAACGTGAATAGGAATCCAAGACGTGCAGAATGTGCGGCGCAATCCACTTCCAATCACCTTCCGGATCTTCTGATACCCACAGAAACGTTGGGCCCTGCTGCGGGAATGGCCCTGGGTCCGGTTTAGCCAGGCGCAGGCACTCGTCACGGTAAGGTTGCCATACCTTGGATGGAAACAACGGCACCAAAAACCCATCGGCTATCTGCGCAGCGGCACGCGCCACTTTAGGAGCCATACCGCCGAGCAAGATAGGCACCGGCTTGGCGGGCACCGGTGACACCAAACAGGGCCGCCCCTCGTAGTCGAAGGGCTCGCCCGTCCAGGCCGTTTTCAGCAGCCGCGCGGTGTTGCAGGTCAGCTCGAAACGGTCTTCCACCCGTTTGCCGTACATGGCGAACTCCACCGGGCGGTAACCAAAACCGAGGCCGAGCTGTATGCGTCCACCGCTTATCAATTGCGCGACCGCGAGGTCTTCCGCCAAACGCACCGGGTCGTAGAGGGGTGCAAGCAGTACTGCCGTGCGCAGCGCCACCTGCCGGGTGCGGCCGGCCATCGCCGCTGCCAACACCAGTGGCGAGGGGTTGTAGCCATCTTCAGCGCAGTGATGTTCACCGAAGCCCAGCACGTCAAAACCCACCCGGTCGGCCCATTCAGCCATGTCGAGCGCAGCGGCATAAGCCTCACCCCTGCCCACGCCAAAGTCTGGCGTGCGCATATCAAAAATCATCACCAATTCCATGGGCTTGCTCCGGGCGATTCGGTTATCCGAACAAGCACTGTAGCAAGCCCGTTGCCGCAGCCAAAACCAATTTCAACGATCGGGAACCAACAGCGTATTTCTTTGAGCTACTGCTGCGCCGCTGCGGGGTCACCGCCTTCGGGGGCGCGAATGTGTAGCACTTCGGTATTCGCCGCCTCCGCCGGCGGTGTATCCGAAAAATGCACAGTGCCGTTGGGGCCCTCCGAGCGGTAGACCGTGGTACCGGCAGCCACAGCCACACCCGCGGTGAAACCAAAAAAACTGCGCAAACCAGGATCGGGGTATACCTCATGGGCCAAGTACAGATCAGCTGTCCATATTCGTCGACCGATTAGCGCGCTGTGGAGCTGGCCGACTGGTACTCGGACGCATGGACCGATTGGGAAATGCGCGCCATTCCCATCGAAACGCTGGGCCGGGAGCTGGTCGACAACATGGCAGATATGGCCCACTTTGGCCCCATCCACTACTCTGCGGTGAAGTCATTCCGTAACACCATGGACGGACCCACCGTAGAAGAGGTACTGGCAGCGCAAGGCCAGTAGTCTTTGTTGTTTTAGCGCCGGGGAGCCACGCGCACCTCGGCGCTTTTTTCGTTAGACTGGCCGAGAAAACTTGTGGAGTACTGCGCTTGTTCGCTCTCTTTGCCGTCAATATGCTCGTCGTCATGCTCACCGTAGCGATTCACTACGAGTTTCTCTACTGGATGACGCGGCTCCTGCCGAAGCTGAACATTGTGCACCGGGCACGCATCGTGTTCGGCGTTGCTGGCGGCCTGCTCGCGCATTCTGTTGAGGTATGGGTGTTTGGTGTTGCCTATTACGTGAAGATTAATACACCCGGCTGGGGCCAGTTGCATGGCGAGTATTTTGATGGATCACTGCTCGACTGTGTGTATTTCTCCTTTACCGTCTTCACCACGCTCGGCTTTGGCGACATTTTTCCTGCAGGAGACTTGCGCTACCTCATCGGCATTGAATCACTCACCGGGCTTGTACTGATTACCTGGACCGCCTCATTCCTCTATTACGAAATGCAACGCAGTTGGAGCAGCCGTTAATGTCGACCTTGGCCATTCGCCCGGCACAGCAAGCCGACTGCGTCCTTATTCTGCGTTTCGTTCGCGACCTTGCACTGTACGAACGCGCAAGGGACAAAGTTAAAACCACGGTCGCGCAGCTGGCAACACGCGCGCAGTGGCGCATAATGGTGGCAGGGATTCATCAGGGACAGCGTATTTATGAACATGAGCAAGGTAGTTTTCGGTTTTTTCGTGTTGCTGGCGGTCACACTGAATTTCGGGTTTTTCCTCGGTGACATCGACAACCCGGAGCACCACGACGTCTATGAACTTTTCGCCGCACTGGTAGTGAGCCTGATCGCTACCGTGCTTAAATTTGGCGAGCGCTCGCAAATGGGTGCGATTCTGTTGGCGTCCAGCCTGGTGGTAAACCTCCACCTGCTGGCGGCAGCCTTGGTTTGGACTATTTCTGTGCATGTCATTGAGGTAGGCCTGACGCCGCGGGTGATGGCGTCTATCGTCTCCCTTTCCGGCGGGGCGCTGCTCGCCAACCTGGTATCACTGGTGCTCCTCACTCTGGATACGGCAGGACTCAGCCGGAAGTAGCGCGCCATGAGCCGGCATGTACACAAATCTCTGGTGTTCCTCTTTTTACGCCGCATGCGCATGCCCTTGGTGGTGCTCATTGCGGCCTATGCCATCGCCACTGTCGGCTTCACGCTAATTCCGGGCGTGGATGACCAGGGTAACCCCTGGCGCATGAGTTTTTTCGAAGCCTTTTATGTTGTCAGCTATACCGGCAGCACCATCGGCTTTGGCGAAGTGCCTTACCCCTTCTCCCAAGGCCAGCGCCTGTGGACCATGGTCAGTATTTATCTGACCGTGATCGCCTGGCTGTTTTCCATCGGCTCTATTGTGTCGCTGATGCAGGATCCCGCCTACACCCGTGCCCTGCGTCGAGCGCGCCTGGCGTGGAAAGTACGTAATCTCAACCAGCCGTTCTATCTGGTGTGCGGGTATGGCGATACCGGGCGCATGCTGACCCGCGCGCTAACAGACCGGGGCCATCAGGTCATTGTGGTAGAACAGAACCAGGAGAAAGTCGAGGCGCTGGAAGTGGTTGAGTTCCTCACACCGGTCATCGCGTTCTGTATGAACGCGAACCTGCCCGATAACCTGATCGAAGCCGGGCTGCGCAGCCGCTGGTGTGCCGGCGTGATTGCCGTCACCGGTGAAGGCCACGTAAACCTGAAGGTTGCTATTAGCGCCACACTGCTCAACCACAAGGTCACTGTGTACGCTAGCGCCGACACCCGCAACGATGCCGATAACATGCGCTCGTTCGACACTGATTACGTGATCAACCCGGTCGATGAGTATGTTCGGCGGCTGGACCTGGCTATCGACAAGCCCGATTTGTTCCGGCTCTACCACTGGCTGAACTCCGGCCCGGGCGCGCGCCTTACCCACGCCACAGCGATTCCGCGCGGTAAGTGGATTGTGTGCGGCTACAGCCGCGTTGGCCGCGCCGTGTACCAGTTGTTACAACATAGAGGCATGAACGTTACGGTGATTCACCACGACCCGGAACAAGCCGGTTGCCCACCAGGCACCGTGCGCGGCCGCGGCACACAGGCAGAGGAGCTGGATGCTGCAGGCATAGCCGACGCGGTGGGTATTGTGGCGGCCACCAGTGACGATGCAGACAACTTATCGATACTAATTACAGCGCGCGCGCTGAATTCCGAACTCTTTCATGTGGTACTGGAAAACGGCCTGTCCAGCCATGCGCTATTTCGAGCGGCAGAACCTCAATTCCTCGGCCAGCCAAGCATGGTAGTGGCCGGCACCATACTCAGCAGAATTAGCTCCGGGCTTGTAGAGCCGTTTATTGCACTGTTATTGCAGCAAGACAACGATACCGGCCGCAATGCCCTGGCGCGTTTCCTGCGCCACCAGAGCAACCATCCACCGGAGTTTTCTTCTGGCAGAGTCAGCAACCGACGCTCCCCTGCCCTCGCGCGCGCTTTGAGCGCAGGCCAGCGTATCACCGTAGGTAACTTACTGGCGGACCCCAGCGACTGGCGCCAGCGCCTGCACCTGGAGGTGGTGATGATTCGCAGACAAAAGGACGACATCTTGTTCCCGGCGGACGATTTGCCACTGGAGATGGGCGATCGCCTGCTGCTTGCCGGCCGCGATGGCGAAGCACAGCGCCTGCAGGCAGTGCTGGAAAATGACCAGCGACTGGAATATCTATTAACCGGCAAGGATCGGCAGCAAGGCTTGTTCTGGCAGTGGTTGGAGCGGCGCAGCCAAGGCTGATCAAACGCAGCGTATGGGCTCTTGCCCCGGGCTCAGCGCGGCAACGTGGCCTATCACTGCAGCGGCAGCGTAGCCCGCTTCCTGCAATGCCGCGAGCAAGCCCGGAGCAGCAGCGGCAGCCACCCCCAGCAGCAGGCCACCACTGGTTTGTGGATCAAACACAATGTGGTGCCGGGGCGTGGCACCGATGTCGGCCACACCGGCATTGGCTGCATGCATGGAACTGTGCCGCCCCGCCGCCAGCTGCGCCAGTGCCCCCGGCAATACCGGTAGCGACTCAAGCGCCAGTTCAGCACCCTGCCCCGGCAGCAGCATTTCGCGCAAATGACCCCACAGGCCAAAGCCGGTGACATCGGTGGCCGCGGTAGCGCCATGCGCAAGAGCCAGGCGCGCCGCCGCAAAGTTGCTCTGTAACATCATGAGGATCGCTGTGTGCAGGTTACGGCCATCGGCGCCGAGCTGCATATGTGCAGCAAACAGTGTGCCGGTACCCAACGCTTTAGTGAGTATCAACTGATCGCCAGCGCGCAAACCGCGCTTATGCAGCAACCGGCCCGCGTGGTCCAGCGGCTCACCCGTCACGGCAAACCCGAGTGCCAGCTCAGGCCCTTGCAGGCTGTGCCCACCCACCAGCCGGCAATCTGCACGCGCAAATTCATCCAATGCACCCGCCAGTAGCTGTACCAGGTCCCGCTGTTGGATCTGCGCAGCACTGAACGGCAGCGTGACGGCAGCAAGTGCGCTAGTGGGCCGTGCCCCGCTGGCGTACAGGTCAGATAGAGCATGGTTCGCTGCAATACGGCCCATCACCCACGGGTCGGACACCAGGCTGCGCAGGATATCGAGACTTTGCAGCTGAATACCGCTGGCCGGGGCAGCCAACACGGCTGCATCATCTGCGCCCTCGGCCGGACTATGCAGCGGATAACTTTCGCGCAGCTCTGCGAGAGCGGCGGCCAGGCTGTCGCCGCCCACCTTGGCTCCGCAACCGCCGCAGGGAGCTTGCAGTGTTGCCGCCTGCGCTTCGGGCAAAGCATCGCCGGCTGCCTGCGCCATAATCTCGGGCAACTCTGTGAAGCGGCTCATAAAGCCCCGGTCAATGCGATCTTTCCAGCGCCACACCCAAGCGCCGCTGGCGGCCAAAGGGCCACGCTCAGCGACCGCTCGCTGGTCTCCCAGCGACAGCAGCGAGAGAAAACCGCGTTGTGGTGTGTGCGCCTGCAAGGGACGTTGCAGCAGAATATTCCGCAGATTCGCCGCCAACACGGGGGCCTGACGAACCGCGTAGACACCCGCCTTGGGCCGAGGGTGCTGTACTTGCGTGGCAATATCACCGGCTGCAAAAATGGCCGGATCATCGACAGACTGCAAGGTGTCGCGTACCGCTAAAAACCCACCGTCTACGGTGGTCAAGCCACTGGCCCCTATCCAGGGTGCGGCGACGGCTCCCGTACACCAAAACAGGTGGTCAAACTGTGCCTCGCTACCGTTGTTCAACGCCAACCGCCCAGCGGCCACGCGGCTCACCCGGTTGCCACAGTGCACGTGAATGCCCGCATCGACCAAAGCCTGCAGCGCGATAGCGCGGGCGCGGCGGTTATAGCCCGGAAGTATATGCGCTGCCCCACAGAACAGGCTGATTACGGGTGCTGGCACGGACGGTGATCGCAAATTCAGCTGATAAGCCATAGCCAGCGCCAGCTCAACACTGCCAGCGCCGCCCCCCACCACGGCGATGCGCAGGGGTGCATCTGCCGCTTGCAGCCCGGTTGGCTCCAGAGCCTGCCAGCGCGCCCAGAACTCTGCCACCGGCTTCACCGGGATAGCATGCTCGCGAGCGCCGGGTACGCTGTCCAAATCGGGCTCCGAGCCGATATCCAGGCTCAGCAGATCGTAAACCAAGGGCGGCCTGCCGGGCAGGCTGAGCTGGCGGGTTACGGTATTGATGGCGACGGCTTCAGCCTCAATAAACCGCACACCCGCCCACTGGCAGAGCCTGGCGAGGTCGATGTGGGCGTCCTCAAAACTATAGTGCCCCGCTATAAGCCCCGGCAGCATGCCCGAGTAGGGCGTGTGGCTGGACGGCGACACCAGCGTAATCCGCAAGCCCGCCAGCGGCTGCATGGCGAGCATGCGTAACACCAATGCGTGCGCATGCCCGCCGCCAACCAGCAGCAAGTCACGCTGTAGCGGCGTTGCGGTCAGCACGGAAGCTGGCTCCGGGCATAGTCGATCACTTCCTCGCGAGTGCCCTGAAACAGCACCTTGCCATCACGCTGGGCCAGCTGATAACTGTACATGGGGTCGTAGTAAAGCTCGAGGAGTTCACGAATCCAGGCACGGTGAGCGTCCGTCACCCCCGTGGTGTGCTGCAGCGTAAAGGCGCGCTCCATGGCCTCACGCAGTGCCTGATGGCGCGCCCCCCCGAGGCGCTTGCGAATACCATCGAGGCCCTCCAGCAGACGCGTGCGATGCATCCTTGGGCCCTCCACCACACCGTAGCGAGCGCTGTAACGCTGCCCCAAATCCTCAATATAGTCATCGAGAATTACCGCTACGCGTTCGTCCAGCGGCTCCTCAACCACCAGCATGGGGGCCGCCTGCATTAACTGTCGCAGGTTTTCCGGCAGCGCCACGCGTCCGATCAGCCGCCCCTCGTCTTCGAGCAGCAGCGGCCCCGAGCCGCGGGCCAAACGCTGCAGAAAGGCAATGCTGAGGGCGTTTTCAAAGTCGATCTGGCTTGGCTGAGGGTCCGGCAAGTGCCCGAAACTCGACCCGCGATGCCGCGCCAGGCCCTCGAGGTCCAGCGCAGCCTCCAACGCATGAATAACACGCGTTTTGCCGGTGCCAGTGCGGCCGCTCACCAGCAGCAGTTGGGCCTGCTGCAGAGAGCGCTCAAGTTCTTCCAGCAGGAAACGCCTTAGAGCTTTATAACCGCCCACGATACGCGGATAAATAACGCCCTCGTCCGCCAGCCACTGTTGCACCGTTTGAGAACGCAATCCGCCGCGCCAACAGTACAAACATCCCTGTGGATTCTGCTTGGCGAACTCAACCCAGGCGGCTGTGCGCCGCTCACGCTCGCTGCCGGCGACCAGCCGATGCCCCAACTCGATCGCTGCCGCTTGCCCGCGCTGTTTGTAGCAGGTGCCGACTTCAGCGCGCTCATCGTCTGTCATCAAGGGCAGGCTGGCGGCGCCCGGAAAGGCTCCGTGGGCGAACTCACCGGGAGAGCGCAGGTCTAGCAGCGGCGTGTTCACCAGAAACAGGCTGCGGTAGTCCTCGCTGACAGGCAGATCCGCCATGCGCAGCCCTTACTCGACCTCACCACCGAACAGGTCGATGACGCGTTCTTGCAGGCGGGTCACAATATCGGACATGAGCGCAAAATCCGCATCCAGCCGCGCGGCCTGGTCCGCTTCCGGCAGGTCCGCGTTTTCTTTCATCAACTCGTCGGAGAATTTAAGGCGACGCAGGCACAGGTCCTCCGCCAGCACCAATGACACGCGCTCCTCCCAGCTCAGTGAAAGGCGTGTAACCTGTTTACCCGCATTCAGATGCGTCTCTACTTCTTCGCCGAGCAAATCAACACCACGGCAGCGCACAACGCCGCCTTCATCGCCCGGTTCGCGCAGCTCGCACTCCTCACCAAGAGCAAAGTCCTGCGGCAGGCTTTGGTGCGCCAACCAGCCGGTCATGCTGGCCGTGGGCGCATTGTTGACCTGTGGCAGCACCACGGGGAAGGTGCCAATACACTCGCGCAGCAGGTTGAGAAACTCCTCAGCCCGCGCGGCGCTAGTGGCATCGACAAACACCCAGTTCGCCCGGGTATCGATATAGGCATACAGGTAAGAGGACCGGGTAAAGGCGCGAGGCAGGAAATCCAGCACAATCTCGTCCTGCAGGCTCAGGCGCTCTTTGCGGTACACCTTGCGACCCTGATCATCCTCAATCGCCGTGACCTTCTCGGCCAACTGCTCCCGCACCACCGTAGACGGCAAGAGCCTCTCTTCGCGTCGCAGACGCAGCAAAAACCGACCGTCAACCGGATGCGCCAGAGCTTGCGTATCACCGCCCAAGGCAGGAACCCAGCCTAGGGAAACGGGCTGTGTGGCAGCGCAGTGCTTGAACAGGTGCTGGCCCAGCTGTGTATCCAACTGCTCGGCAGACAAGGTAAAAGGTGTTGTGAGGCGATAAGCCCGCACGTTTTTAAACCACATAGAAGACTCCGCTGTGAACCACCTGTAGTGGCGGCCAAAAGACACGGATTGTACCCCATGCACGCGCGTGTGGCAGGCGCTGCCGACAGCAATACGTGTTGCGGCTTGGCCGGCAGGCTCCTAACATGGTGAGCACCTGAAGCGGAGACCGATTCTATGCAATACCTGCACACCATGGTGCGAGCGAGCGACCTGGATGCCTCGCTGGATTTTTACTGCGACAAATTGGGCTTGGTGGAAGTACAGCGCTATGCGAGCGAAGGCGGGCGCTTTACGCTGGTTTATCTGGCGGCGCCGGGCGATGTGGAAAAAGCGCGAGCAGGCGGCAGCCCGTTACTGGAAATCACCTGGAACTGGGACCCGGAAAGTTACAGCGGCGGCCGCAACTTCGGCCACCTGGCTTACCGCGTAGAAGACATCTACGCGACCTGCCAACGCCTGCTGGACGCCGGGGTGAGCATCAATCGCCCGCCCCGGGACGGCCACATGGCCTTTATTCGCTCCCCTGACGGTATCTCCATTGAGCTGCTGCAAGCCGGCGAAAGCCTGGCGCCTGCCGAGCCCTGGGTATCGATGGAGAATACCGGCAGCTGGTAAACGCCGGGGGCTGTTTTAGGCCAATTCAGCGACGCAGAAACGCGAGCATCCAGCGCCCGACCCGGTCAGCCTCAGATTCCGTGCTCAATGAAGCCATGCCCGCTGCGTAGGCCTCCTCGCCAATCCGCTCTCGGCGAAACTCCATCACCTCGCGCGAATACTCAGGCACGAACTCGGCATGACCCTGAAACGTGAGAATGTGCTCGCCCAGCTGGCACACGGCGCTTTCACAAAATGCGTTGCCGGCCAGCACCTGAGCGCCGGTGGCGGGTATGGTCACCTGATCCTGATGGCTTACCAACAGCGCGACCTCAGCGGGGCCTTGATCGTGCCATCCGGGCAGTTTTTCAAAGCGGTGACGATGCACTCCCACACCCCAGCCCTTGGGTGATTTTTCCGCCTTGCCGCCCAACGCATGTGCCACCAGCTGGTGGCCAAAACATACGCCGATCAACTTTTTCTGCCGCGCATGTAACTCGCGCACAAACTCCATCAGCCGAGCAATCCAGGGGTCGTCGTCGTACACGCTACTTTTGCTGCCGGTGATCAGATAGCCATCGACTTCGTCTACGTCATGCGGATAAATACCCTGCTGCACATCGTAAACCACAAACTTCAGTGCCGGGTCGAGGCGGCTGAGCAGCGCGATAAACATATCGGGATACTCACCGAAGTCAGGCACCCACTCGGGCCGCACTGCATCTGCTTTCAAAATACCCAGTTTCACCTTGATCTTCCCGTCTTACAGTGGCTTGTGCGCGCATGGTAGGAGAGCCTCTGCGCGGTGTCTAGCTAGCTGAACATCACGGGCAGCTCACCGCGCAGCTGGCCGTGGGCCCGACAGATTCACACAACTGTCACCAAGCCGTCATGCTGATGCCACACAGCGAAATAACAATAGCGACATGAAGCTGCTCATCGCCATACACAGGCTCGACCTTCAGCTGCTGGCCCGCATTTTCTCGCAGGGCGAGCGGCGTATGGTTCGACCGCTGGCACGCGCGCTTTCCCGCTCTGGCGACGGCTACCTGCACGCTCTGATCCCCCTACTGTTGTGGCTGCTAAGTGTGCCGCGCGCGGGAGATTTTGCGGCGACTCTTGCGCTGGCACTGGTGCTCGAACGATCACTGTATTGGAGCTTAAAGAATAGCCTGCGGCGCAAGCGCCCCCAGTTCGCCGTGCCGGGCTTTCGCAGCCTGATTACTGCAGCCGACCAGTTCAGCTTTCCCTCAGGGCACTCATCCGCCGCATTTTTGCTCTCGACCTTACTGACCCTCATCTACGGAGGCGCCTTCGCCATAGTGTTTTGCTGGGCTTGCGGCGTCGCCATATCGCGTGTGCTACTGGGTGTTCATTTTCCCGGCGATACCCTGGCGGGTGCGGCCATGGGCGCCTGCACGGCACTGTGTGCAGCCCATCTGCTCGGGCTAGTGTAAATGCGCATTCTCTACGGCGTGCAAGCCACCGGCAACGGGCATATCAGCAGAGCGCGGGCCATGGCCAACGCCTTTCGCGCACTGAACGTGGAGGTGACGTGGCTGTTCTCAGGTCGCCCGCGTGAGCAACTGTTCGATATGGCGCCGTTTGGCGATTATCTGCACCGGCGCGGCCTGACCTTCGTCACCGAAGATGGCCGGATTCGCTACCGGCGCACATTGCGTAATACCAACCTCCTGCAATTTCGCAGGGATGTCCGCAGCTTGCCCATGGACGAGTTCAATCTGGTGGTCACAGACTTCGAGCCCGTAAGCGCCCGAGCCGGGCGCAATGCAGGCGTTGCCACTATCGGCATTGGCAATCAATACGCCTTCGGAAGCGCCACGCCCACCCCTTCAGGCCACTGGCTAGCGCGCAAGCTCATGCACTACTTTGCCCCCGTTGAGCGCGGTATTGGCCTGCACTGGCACCCGTACGCAGACACTGTATTGCCGCCCATTCTGCATTTGCCAGCACTCGACACGCAGCCTCAAGGACATATCCTCGTATACCTGCCTTTCGAGAACGCGCGACACATCAACAGCTTGCTGCAACAGTTCCCGCAGCACCAGTTCGAGCTCTTTGGCCCCGGTATTGAAGCCACACGCGCTGGCAACGTTCGACAGCACCCCGCTCAAGTAGAGGCCTTCAAGCGCGCGCTCGCCAGCTGCTCCGGCGTCATTTGCAACAGTGGGTTTGAGTTGATCAGTGAATGCCTGCAATGGCGCAAACCCGTGCTCACGCGCCCCCTACGCGGTCAGCTTGAGCAGCTGGCAAACGCCCTGTCCTTGAGTGAACTCGGCTATGCCACGGTGGCGCCGGAACTTACCCGGGAGTCACTGGGGGCGTGGCTGACTCAACCGCCGCTGCCCCCTGCGCTACACTTTCCCAATGTAGCGGGCGTGCTGGCACAATGGCTGGCCAACGGTGCTCGGGATGAACCTGTTTTACTCCATCAGAAACTGTGGGGCAGAACGCGGCGCCCTATCGAAACACCACCGATCAGACTTGGGAATCAAGTCGCCATAGGTTAGCCTGACACCTGTTCCGTGTAGGGTATTCAACCGTGCTACGCACAATCCTCTTGTTTTGTCTGGCGCTCAGCGCGCAAGTCCAGGCCTCCAGTGATTTCATCGGCGGCGCAAGCTGCGTCAGCTGCCATGCGGAGCAGCATGAGCTGTGGCGAGGCTCACACCATGACCTCGCTATGGAAGTGCCCAGCGCCGAGTCTGTGCTGGGCGATTTTAACGGGGCCACGTTTACCCACCGCGATGTGACAACCACCTTTTCCCGCCAGGGTGATGAATGGCTGATACGCACAACGGGAGAGGATGGCAAGCTTGCCGACTTCCCGGTGCGTTACACCTTCGGTGTTTACCCACTGCAGCAGTACCTGTTGCCGCTTTCGCGCGGCCGCCTGCAGGCCTTCGAAATCGCCTGGGACTCACGGCCCAAAGAGGAGGGCGGCCAACGCTGGTTTCATCTCAACCCCGAAGAGGTGACCGACCACACCGACCCGCTGCACTGGACCGGCCCCTATATGAACTGGAATACGCGCTGCGCCGAGTGCCACAGCACGAATGTTGAGAAACGCTACGATGCCGCCACGCGCAGCTTTGATACCCGCTTTAGTGAATTGGATGTGAGCTGCGAGGCTTGTCACGGGCCCGGCGCGGCGCACTTGAAATGGCTGGAAGCTGGAAAAGACCACACAGTGCCCGGCGCAGGCTTTCCGGTCGCCTTGGACCAACGCGGTGACTGGGCTTTTGTCGACGGCGCAGCCATCGCACAGCGCCTGGAGCCGCTCAACTCGAATACACAAATTGATAGCTGCGGACGCTGCCATTCGCGGCGGGGCACATTGGGGGAATACCACTACGGCAAGCCGCTGCTCGACACACATCGCCTGGCACTGCCGGAGAGCCCGCTCTACTACCACGATGGGCAGATACGCGACGAAGTGTTTGTGTATGGCTCGTATGTGCAGAGCAAAATGCATCAGGCCGGCGTAGTGTGCAGCAACTGCCATGAATCTCACAGCCTGCAATTGCGAGCACCTGCCAACGGTGTGTGCGCGCAGTGCCACCAAGCGGCTGTTTACGATCAGCCCGAACATCACCATCACCCGGCAGGGTCCACAGGCGCGTCATGCGCCAATTGCCACATGCCAGAAACCCCGTATATGGTGGTGGACCCGCGCCGCGATCACAGCATGCGTATCCCCCGGCCCGACCTGAGTGTGGTGATGGGCGTGCCCAATGCCTGCAATCAATGCCACCAGGACCAGAGCGCCGAATGGGCGCTGGCGGCGGTGCGCGATTGGGGAATGCGCCTTACCGATACCGGTTCGCACCCCGGGCGCGCCTTGCAGCATCTGGAGCAGGGCAAATTGCAGGCGACACCCAGCGTGCAGGCCCTCGCCGCCGACAGCACCGCCACGCCGATTATGCGCGCCACCGCACTCAGTGCCCTGGGGCAGGCCGGCGCCGGCTTGCCCCCGGAAACACAGGCCCTGTTGCGCTCGCCAGAGCCTTTGCTGCGCATGGGTGCGGTGCGCAGTTTAAGCAACACCAGCTTGCAGCAGCGCTATGGTTTGTTGCAGCCACTTATTGCCGACCCAGTCACCAGCGTGCGCCTCGCCGTTGCGGAAAACCTCGCCCCGGTACCGCTGGCGCAAATTCCTGAGGAGCAGGCGGAGGCGTTACGTGCTGTGTTTGCGGAATATGTTGCCATTGCGCAAGAACACGCTGATATGCCCGGCACCCAACTGCAGCTGGGCATGTTCCTGCTCAACCGCGGCGACCTCCCGGCTGCAGAAAAAGCCTACCGCGAAGCGCTTTACTTGAACCCGCAGCTGCTGCCGGCGCGGCTGAACCTGGCCGACCTGCTGCGCGTGATGCAGCGTGAGGATGAAGCCCGCAGCGAACTGCAAACGGCGCTGGAGATCGCACCGAACAACAGCGCGGCGCTGCACTCTCTGGGGCTACTGGAAACCCGTGCCGGAAATCGCGCCGTCGCGCTCGACTACCTGCGGCGGGCTGCGGAACAAGAAACTGAGGGAACACGCCACCGCTACGTGTATGCCATCGCGTTACATGACAGTGGCGAGCAGAACCAGGCAGTGAGTGTGCTGGAGGCTTTACAGCGCCGAGCACCGGGTAATGCGGACGTCCTGTTAGCGCTGGTGAATTACACGGCAAATTCCGGTGACCGCGAGCGAGCGCGACACTGGGCAAAGCTGTTGGTGGCGAGTGACCCGGGGAACCGCAATTACCAAGCCTTACAGCAGCAGCTTGGAGGGCCATGAAGGCTCAACGGAGGCTGACGTTAAAAGCAAGCCCCCGCTAACCACAGCCCGGATTCTTAACTTCCCGCGGGTGCAAAGACCAGATTAAAGGTTACCGGCACCGCGGTGCTGATGGAGCTCAAGCCCGCCACCGATTGCAACGCTTGTACCCCATCGGCAAGGCCGAAGGTTTCGGCATTTACCACCACCGGGCGTGCGCTCACCACACGTAGCAGGCTACCTTCAGTGCCCGACACCAGCACCGGCACCGACAACTTGGCCTCTTTACCGTGCAAGGTCAGCATCACTTCGATATCCGTAGTGACTACGCCGCCTTCAGTGACGATCGCCAGCACTTCGGGAGACACCGTGGCAGCCACATTGGCGGCCGGGAATTGCACCGTTTTGAACAGCAATTCACGCATGCGTTCGTTGCGAATCGGAATCAGCGTCTCAACACTGTCCAGGTCGATCCCCAGCTGCACTTTACCTTCTGCGCTGACAAAACCTACCAGCGAGGTGAAGTGGTGACTTTCAGCAATTGCGTCATTTTTGATCGACAAGAAATTCAGGCTCGACCGGCTGTTATCCAACTCCCACTGCGCCTGAGCCAGTGTGCTACCCAACAACATGGCCGCTGTTAGCAGCCCCTTGCACATTGCCTTCATTGCTTTGCCTCCACCATTGCCTGCGATATACCCACTATAAGGCTTTTGATTACAAAGTCCGATGTCAGTTCACTTCCGCCAGCCGTTTCCGTATGGCCTGCAATAAGGCACTAGGCACCGAAGAGAGGCTCAGATCACCGCAATATCCGCGAGGTCGCCCTTGCTCTCCAGCCAGGCTTTGCGGTCACCCGCCCGTTTCTTCGCCAGCAGCATGTCCAGCATGCTGTTGGTTTCATCGCCGGCGTCGATCGTCAGCCGCACCAGGCGCCGGGTATCCGGGTCCATGGTGGTCTCACGCAGCTGCAAAGGGTTCATCTCACCGAGGCCCTTAAAGCGCTGCACGTTAACTTTGCCTTTCTTGTTCTCGGCTTGAATGCGGTCCAGCACGCCCTGCTTTTCACTTTCATCCAGCGCGTAGAACACTTCTTTACCGACATCGATGCGATACAACGGTGGCATGGCAACGAACACGTGCCCAGCGGCGACCAGCGGGCGGAAGTGGCGCACAAACAGTGCACAGATCAACGTTGCAATATGCAGGCCGTCTGAGTCGGCGTCGGCGAGGATGCACACCTTGTGGTAGCGCAGGCCGGAAAGGTCGTCGCTGGCGGGGTCCATGCCAATGGCGATAGAGATATTGTGGACTTCCTGCGACGCGAGGATTTCCTGAGAGTCCACTTCCCAGGTATTAAGGATCTTGCCACGCAGCGGCAGAATCGCCTGAAACTCGCGATTACGCGCCTGCTTCGCCGACCCTCCGGCAGAATCGCCCTCCACCAGGAAGAGTTCGCCCCGGGTTGGGTCTTCGCCGGAACAATCCGCCAGCTTGCCGGGCAGAGCGGGGCCAGACGTCACCTTTTTGCGCGTGACTTTCCGCGCGGTCCGTAGCCGGTTCTGCGCGCTGTTAATGCACAGTTCGGCGATGCGCTCAGCTTCCCCTGTGTGCTGGTTCAACCACAGGCTGAAGGCATCCTTGGCCACACCCGAGACAAACGCCGCCGCTTCGCGCGATGACAGACGCTCCTTGGTTTGCCCGGAAAATTGCGGGTCCTCGAGTTTTACGGAGAGCACGTAGCAACACCGGTCCCAGATATCATCCGGCGCCAAGCGCACACCGCGCGGCAGCAGGCTTCGCAGCTCGCAGAACTCACGCATGGCCTCCAGCAGCCCGGTACGCAAACCGTTCACATGGGTACCGCCTTGAGCGGTAGGAATGAGGTTGACGTATGATTCGGCAATGATCTCGCCACCTTCCGGCAGCCACTGCAAGGCCCAGTCGGCAGCGGCACTGCGGCCACTGAAACTGCCGACAAACGGTTGCTCGGGTACACAGAGATGGTCGATAGTGGCATCGCACAAATAGTCAGTGAGGCCGTCTTCGTAATACCACTCTTGGGTCTCCCCCTTCTTTTCATCCTGAAAAGTCACCCGCAAGCCGGGGCAGAGCACCGCTTTGGCACGCAGCACGTGTTGTAACCGGGAAACGGAAAAATTTACCGAATCAAAGTACTGTGGGTCTGGTACAAAATGGATTGAGGTTCCGGTATTGCGCTTACCGCAGGTATCAATAACCTCCAGGTCACTGGCTTTTTCACCCCCCGCAAACGCCATACGGTGTACGCTGCCATCGCGCCGAATGGTGATTTCCAGCCGCATTGAGAGCGCGTTCACTACCGACACGCCCACCCCGTGCAAGCCACCCGAAAACTGGTAGTTCTTGTTGGAAAACTTGCCGCCAGCATGCAGGGTGCTGAGAATCACCTCAACGCCCGGCCGGCCCTGCTGCGGGTGCATATCCACCGGCATGCCGCGGCCGTCGTCACTCACTGTAATAGCGCCATCGCGATGCAGAATGACGTCGATGCGCGTAGCATGCCCGGCCAGCGCCTCGTCGACACTGTTGTCGATAACTTCCTGGGCCAAATGGTTGGGGCGAGTGGTGTCGGTGTACATGCCGGGGCGCTTGCGCACCGGCTCAAGCCCGGTGAGGACTTCAATATCTTCCGCGGTGTAGTTGCTCATGCCTACCTGTGATTTCCTGAAACTGCGTTAGTCGGGCGGGCTGCATTGTAACCCAGCGGCGCAGAGCCTGAGGCCTGTTTAGCGACTAATCCTGAAGATAACCGCCGGAATTCAGGTCGACGCGGAAGGCCACGTCTTCAACCCGCGACAGGCCGGTTTCAATGCGCCCGTCGGCGTGCAGCTCCAGCCAGCGGTAGCCGGGCGCTGCGCTGTCGGCGCAGAATTTCTCACTGCCCGGCGCAAACTGCACGCAGGTTGAAGGCGATCCCATCAGGCGCCGCCCCTGCCATTCCTTGTCCACCGCCTGGTGAACATGCCCCCAAAGTACACCGCGCACCGCCGGAAACTCTGCAAGCACTAAAAACAGAGCATCGGCATCTGCCACCTTTTGCTCATCCAGCCAGTCGCAACCGATGGCGACCGGGTGATGATGCAGGCAAACCAAACTGAACAGGCCCTCCGCCGCGCCCTGCTCCAGCGCCTGGCGCAGCAGGGCCAACTGCTGCGCGCCAAGGTGACCGCCCACTTCGCCCGGCACTTGGGAATCCAGCATGACCAATTGCCAACCACCGAGGCGTATGTCGTTGCCGAGCAGGGTGCCGTCGGTATCCACTTCGACCATTTTTGCGCGGTCGTCGTGATTCCCCGGTATCCAGAACTGCGGTGCGCTGAAACGGGCAAAATACTGCCGCAAGCGCTGATAGGCTTCGAGGAAACCGTGATTCGACATATCACCCGTGCCCAACACCGCATCAACCCGGGGCCGTTCGCGCAGGGCCAGGTCAATGACGGCCTGCAGCGAATGGTCGGTATCCATACCCAGCAACTTCCCGCCGGACTCACGGCAGAGATGGGTGTCAGTGAGCTGCAGCAGCCGCACCACCTCGTCGGAGACCGGAACCTTGACTGTCAGGCACTTTACAGCGGACATGGCGAACAGCGCTCAGTGAGTTCCGCGCGGCGCCAACGCCGGCATCTGGCCCAGCCCGTTAGCCTGGCAATGCGTCAACCAATCGCCGAGAAACTGATTCTGTTGCAACTTTTCATCCTGCTGGAACATTTGCTGATTGGGATAGGTATAACGAGGTTGAATACGGGCTTGCGACTGGAAGGCACCCACTTCCAGCATCCCGGCATCGTGATAAGCACGTACGTCGATCACCAGACTGCGCAACCAGCGATCCTCGCCGTGCATTTGATGCAGGCGAAAAAACGTGGTGTAGCGGCTGCGCTCGAGCACTTCAAGGCGCACCCGGGCATCCGCTACTGCAAACTCACGGCAATTGGACCTTTCATAATCCGGGAACAGCTGTAGCAGGCGGGCATAGTTCGCCTCACACAGCGCGTGCAGGCGCGAGAGATCCATTTTAAAAGGGCGCTTGCGTGCCCGCTGCACTGCCATTGACTGAATCCTGTACGACGGAGAAATGGCTGCTTGCCGCATAATCACAAGCCCAGCTCCCTCCAAAAGCGTCGAGTGTAGCACTTGTATTGGTGAAAACCGTGAGTAAATTACCGCTTTTGAGACCCTGTTAACGCATGCGGCCACGCGCTTGTGCTGCTACACTCGCTTTCGCAACTGCTCACGTAAGACAGAGGATTCAGAATGAGAAAGACCGGAGCCGCATTGCTGGCGCTGGCGCTCTTTGCGAGTACCGCACCGGCCGGGGCAGAGTCCCTGGGCGATATTTACGAGCTGGCGCTGGCCAACGATGCACAGCTAAAAGCCGAAGAAGCACAGTATAAAGCGAATCTTGAAACCGAAAGGCTCAGCCTATCGCGCCTTTTGCCGCAAGTAAGCGCCAACTACGACTATACCGATGTCGACCGCAGCTCCTCCGACGAAAGTTTTTCTGTCGATGGCGGCTTTGGCGGTGGCCTCGAAACAGTACAAACACTGACCGACATCAACACCAGCCGTGAAGGGTATGAGGTTAACCTCAATCAGGCCCTGTTCGACCTGCCAGCCTGGTTCACCTTCCAGTCAGGCAAAGAATTCACCAAACAGGCAGAAGCCACCTTCGCCGCCAATCAGCAAAACCTCATTGTACGAGTGGCCGAAGCCTATTTGCTGGTGCTGCGCGCGCAAGACAACCTCGCCGCGTCCGAGGCCCAGGAGAAAGCCTTCGAACGGCAGCTGGAACAAACCCAACAGCGCTTTGAAGTGGGCCTGATCGCCATCACCGATGTGTATGAAGCACAGGCGGCGCGCGATCTCTCACAGGTGAACCGCATTGTTGACGAGAATAACGTCTCTGTGGCGCTGGAGCGCCTGTCAGTATTGACCGGCCGCGCGCACGGCGAGCTGGACGTACTCAAGGCCGACTTTGCAGTCAAACCTCCGGTGCCTGCCGACCGCGCAGCCTGGGTAGAATTCGCCTTGGAGAACAATTTTAACCTGAAGGCCTCGCGCTACGCCGAGGAAGCCGCGCGCCAGCTGGCCAAGGCCAACCAGATGGAGCACTCGCCCCGCCTGAGCGGCACCTATCGCTATTCCGACTACGAAACCGAAGGTGACCTCACCCGTACGCCCGCGACCGGCTTCGAAACCTCACCCGCTAGCGAGCTCGATGAAAATGTTTGGCAAATCCGCCTTGATGTGCCGCTTTACAGTGGCGGCGCCGTAAGCTCCAACCGGCGCAGGGCCGCACAGGAATTCAATGCGGCGCGCGAGAATCGCATTAATCTGGCGCGCACCACAGTCACCGACGCACGCTCGCTGCACATGACTGTCATCAGCGATGTGTCACGGGTAGCGGCGCGGGCACAGGCCATCGTGTCGTCGAGGAGCGCCCTGGATGCCACTCAGGCAGGCTATGAAGTGGGCACAAGGAACGTTGTGGATGTGCTGAACGCGCAAAACACCGTGTTCGCCGCCCAGCGTGACTACGCCAACAGCCGGTACGACTACATTCTGAACAGCATGCGGCTCAAGGCGCAGGCCGGCCTGCTGAGCCCCGAGGATGTGTACCAGTTGAATGAATCGCTGGAGCCCGCACCCGCACCCACCGCCAGCAGCACTCCCTGAGCCAAAGGGGCCACGGCTGCGCGCCGTGGCCCTGCTATAACATGCTGCCCGGCCTGCCCGCTGACATTGACCAAATCAAAGGTTTCCTGCACCCGGAAGAGGCCGCAGCGCTGCACCGCTGGGCGCGCACCCAAAGTGCCGCTGGCCCGCTACTGGAAATTGGCAGCTACTGCGGTAAATCTACTCTGTATCTGGGCATTGCGGCGCGTGATAACGGCAGCACCGTGTTTGCATTGGACCATCACCGCGGATCGGAAGAGCACCAGCTGGGCGAAATGTTCCACGACCCGGCACTCTATGATGCACAGATGGGCCAGGTGGATACTTTTAAAGAATTTCGCCGCAACATAAGCCGCGCCGGGCTGGATGACACGGTGGTGCCGGTGGTAGCCGGGTCTGCCGCAGCTGCCAGACACTGGCAAACGCCGCTGGCCATGCTGTTCATTGATGGCGGCCATAGCCTCGACGCGGCACTCACCGATTACCGCTGCTGGGCAGGGCACCTGCAACGCGGCGGCATTTTAGCCATACACGATGTCTACCTCGATGCAGCCCTCGGCGGGCAGGCACCGCGGGCTATTTATCGGCTGGCGTTACAGTCAGGCTTATTTGAAAGCTGCGAGCAGGTGGAGAGCCTGGCAGTACTGCGTCGCCTCTGAGGTGGCCCTGAGGCCTGTGCCGGGCTTTACTGGTCGCGCCGCAAGCGTGCGGCAACATCCACGGTATCCAGCGGCAATAGCTGTACGCTGGTAAATAACTTGGCTGCCGGCGTGTGCCCGGTCAGCGCATCCGCCGCCAGCAGAATTGCCGCGGCGGTCCAGGTAGGCTGCTCTTCAGGCCACAGCAGGTCCTCGACAAACTGATAACCTGTCCAGTAAGCACCATCATCGGAACGCCACTGATGTAGCCAGCTGTAGAGTTCCACCGCCCGCGCATGGTCACCCGCGGCCAGCAAGGCCATCACCAACTCGCAGGATTCTGCTACCGTCACCCAGGGCTCATCGGCCACGCAACGGCAACCAAGGCCCGGATGTACAAATTCGTCCCAGCGCTCGGCCAAACGAGCGCGCGCCACCGAACCGCTAAGCGCGCCGCTAAGCACCGGGTAAAACCAATCCATCGAGAAGCGAGCCTTGCTCTCCCAGCTGCGGTCGAAGCGCTCCGGGCGCTGGCGCAGGGCCGTACCCAGTGCAGAACGTGCCTTGCCCCACTCAGGCCGCGATTCGCCCAAAGTCACGCTCATATTGATAGCGCATTCCAAGCTCTTGTAAATGGAACTACAGCCGGTCACCAACGCATCGCGCAGTGGCTCACCGGCGGTATTCACCGCCCAGTCAATTTCACCATGGGAGCTCTGCAGCGCCACCACAAAGGCGATAGCAGCATCCACCGTAGGCCACAGCTCGCGCAGAAACGCGTCGTCACCGCTGATCAAAAAATGATGCCAGACGCCCGTGGCCACATAGGCCACAAAATTAGTCTCGCGCCGATGATCGTTGTCCACAACCTCACCGCGGTAGGACGCCCACCAGCTGCCGTCGGCTAACTGCCGCTCGGCGAGCCAGCGGTAGGCCCGCACCGCCGCCGCATATTCACCGCCAATGGACAGTCCCATGGCCGCTTCCACGTGATCCCAGGGATCGGTATAACCACCCTCGAACCAGGGAATTTCCCCACTGGGCCGTTGGCAGGCAAGCAGGTAGTCGACCGTTGGGCGCAAAAACTCCTGCGGGAAAAGGCCGCGGCTGAGGTATAGACCGCTCACTGGCCGGCCTCCGCACGAAAATAAAACACCACGCTTTTACCCAGCAACGGGTTCAAGCAACGCTCCAGTGTCCGCGTCAGCCAAGGTGCCTGCAGCAGGTCCCATACCAGCAAGCGATGATACTGTCGCACCAGCCACTGCTGCTCGCCTTCGCGCCAAAACAGGCAGCGCAGCCACCAGTAGGGGGCATGCAAGGCATGCGCGCCATGCTGGTGAAAACCAGTAAAGCCGCAGCGCTCGATTTCTGCCCACAGCTGATTCCCACGGAAAATACGCAGGTGGCCCCCTGGCGTCTGGTGGTAACGCTTGCTCAGCGCCCAGCACAGGCGCTCCGGCCAGCGCCGCGGCACACTCACACAAAGCAACCCACCGGGTTTCAATACCCGACGAATTTCCTCAAGCGTGGCGTGGTAGTCCGGAATATGCTCGAGGACTTCAGAGCAAATCACCTTGTCGAAGGTGGCATCCGCAAAGGGCAGGTTCAACGCCGATGCCTGCGTCAGGTGCAAATGTTTGCCGGCAACGCCGGCTTCCTCGAAATCGGCAAAGCGTGACTGCGTGGTGCATAAATCCTGATGCGAGAGATCCACCCCCACCGCGTGCACCGGCGCCTGCGTGTAGGCGGCAATCACATGACGGCCTTCGCCGCAGCCAAGGTCAAGCACGCAGTCGCCCTGCTGCAGCGGGAAATAGCGAAAATCAACCGTTTGCATGGGTGATCACTTGCCGGTAGTAGGCGTCCATGTCGCGGGCACACACCTCCCAGCTGAATAATTCGAGAATACGCTGGCGGCCGGCAGCGGCCAGCAGAGTGCGGCGCTGCGGATCCTGTAACAGGCTGTCAATGGCAGCGGCCAAAGCTTCGGCATCCCGCACCGGCACCAACACACCAGCATCGCCTACCACTTCAGGCAGAGCACCGCCGTCAGTAGAAATCACCGGCACGCCACAGGCCATCGCTTCGCCGGCGGGTAAGCCGAAACCTTCATAAATTGATGGCACTACCGCAATACTGGCCTCCGCGTAGTAACGGACCATATCGGAGGTGCTGATGCCGTTCACGCAGCGGATGCGATGGCCAATGCCCAGCCGCTCTATCAACCGTTCCGTGCGCCCGCCTGACTCAGGCTTGCTGACCAGCAGCAATTCCAGCTCAGGGTAACGGGGCAGCAGGCGGGCCATGGCCAGCAGCAGGTAGCGCAACCCTTTTAGCGGCGCATCGGCGGACGATGTCGCCATCAGCCTCAAGGGCTGCCGAACCACCTCGGGGAGGGGGCGAAACTCTTCCGTATCAATGCCGTTGTGTACCAGCGCAATACCCGCCGGTTGCAGGCCAAAATCACGGGAAATGTCCTGCCGTGAGCAATCCGACACGGTGACCACATGGTGTAACTGTTTGATCACCTTTTTTTGCATGGAAAGAAAAGAGTGCCAGCGGCGGATCAACAACCGCTGATGCCAGCGAGGCGCAGCCGCGAGAGCGATGCGCAGATCACTGGTTATCGGGTGATGCACCGTAGTGACGAGGGGCAAACCCATCGCCTGCAATTGCAACATGCCATAACTCAGGCTTTGATTGTCGTGAATGAGGTCGTAATCGGCGCAGTGTTCACGCAGGTACTTCACCGCGCGTCGACCAAAGGTATAGGGCTCGGCAAAGCCACCGGTCAGCTTGCTCACCCACTCGATAATGTTAGTGAATGAGCGCAGATGCCGCAGGCGCAGCGAACCGAGGCCATTTTCGAACAAATCAAGGCTGGGCAATTCAATTAGCCGCACACGCGGGTCGAGCTCAGGATAAGGGGGCCCTGAAATCACATCTACCGTGTGGCCGGCGTCCACCAGGGCTTTGCTCAAATATTTGAGGTACACGCCCTGGCCACCGGCGTGGGGCTTGCTGCGATACCCCAGCAAGGCAATACGCAAAGGCCGCAGCGCCACGGCTTGCGGCAACAGTGGAGCCTTAACCTCTGCGGCAAGAGCTGCCGGATGTTCACTCACTACTGTATCAAGCTGCCTGATAACGGCGCCTCTTGCAATGGAGTTCAGAGAGGTGGGCCAAAGCCCGGAATTCGCTACCCGTGCATCAGGCTGCCCCGTGATTCTAGCAGTGTCGCGGGGGGGGAGACCAGTCCTGTCCGTCGGGAACAGCACCGATCACCGCGCCTTGTCGTCAATTGGGTGCATGTTCCCGTATAATCGCTGCTTTTCAGCTGACCGGGTCCCGTATGGCCGCTACGCATTACAAGGGCATCATTCTCGCGGGTGGATCGGGCACACGCCTGCACCCACTCACCAGCACGGTGAGCAAGCAGTTGATGCCGGTGTACGACAAACCGATGATCTACTACCCATTGGCGACACTCATGCTAGCCGGCATTCGCGATATCCTGGTCATCACCACGCCACGGGATCAGGCGGCCTTTGGCGACTTGCTCGGCGATGGCAGCCAGTGGGGCGTGAACATTCAGTACACCGTGCAGCCCAACCCCGATGGCTTGGCACAGGCCTTCCTGCTCGGCGCGGACTTTATCGGCAACAGCCCCTGCGCGCTGGTGCTGGGCGACAATATTTTCTACGGTGGCGGGTTTACCCAGAGCCTGCGCAAAGCGGCCCAAAGCCAGGCCGGGGCCTCCGTCTTTGCCTATTATGTGCAAGACCCGGAGCGTTACGGCGTGGTGAGCTTTAACACTCATGGCGTTGCCATAGACATCGAGGAAAAGCCCGCCAAGCCACGCTCTCACTACGCCGTGACCGGGCTCTATTTTTATGACAACGATGTCGTGGATATCGCCCGTGGGATTAAACCCTCTGCGCGCGGCGAGCTGGAAATTACCGATGTGAACAAAGCCTACCTGGCCCGCGGTGACCTGCGCGTAGAAGTCATGAGCCGCGGCACCGCCTGGCTCGACACCGGCACACATAACTCTCTGCTGGATGCCGCAAATTTCATACGCGTGGTGGAAGAGCGCCAGGGCCTGAAGATCGCCTGCCCGGAAGAGGTCGCCTACCGCATGGGATATATCGACGCGGACAAACTGCTGGCGCTGGCAGCGCCGCTGGAAAAAAGCGGCTACGGCCTGTATCTGAAGCAACTGCTGGACCACGACGGAGTCATGGGCAATGATTTTTGAAACCACGCCGCTGGCTGGGCTCTGCGTGCTCGAGCCTCGCGTATTTGGCGACGAGCGCGGGTTTTTTCTCGAGAGCTGGAATGCGGCCAGCTTCCGGGAGGCTGGTTTCGACCTGAACTTCGTGCAGGACAATCACAGCCGCTCCGCTGGCGGCATCCTGCGTGGCCTGCACTACCAAACCGAGCAGACGCAGGGCAAACTGGTGCGGGTCACCTCTGGCGCAGTATTCGATGTCGCCGTCGACCTGCGGCGCAGCTCTGCCACATTGGGCCAATGGTTTGGCCTGGAGCTCAGCGCCAGCAACCACCGCATGCTCTGGGTACCGCCGGGGTTCGCGCACGGCTTCTATGTGCTGTCGGAGTTTGCCGACTTCCAGTACAAATGCACTGACTACTACCATCCTGCCAGTGAGGTATCGCTGGCCTGGGATGACCCCAACCTCGATATCCACTGGCCACTGGTGGCGGGTGCGCCTCCCGCGCTGTCCGCCAAGGACGCTGCAGGCCGGCGCTGGGGCGACATCCCACTATTTGACTGACATTACTTCAATAACGCACCGCAGCACTTGGCCGGGCGTTGCTGAGCCTGCAGGTAGAAAAGGCACTTGGGAGTTGCACATGGCACAGGACTACTTTCAGCTAACCGGCCAAACCGCTCTGATCACCGGAGCCTCCAGCGGCCTTGGTGCACATTTCGCTCGCGTGTTGAGCGAGGCGGGAGCCCGCGTGGTGTTGGCAGCGCGCCGTACCGAACGGTTGGCAGAGGAAGTGGCAGCACTGCGCGCTTCCGGGGCCGACGCCGGCGCAATTGCGCTGGACGTCAATGACCCGGAGAGTGTCGCCAGCGGCTTTGCACAATTCACCCGCGAGTGGGGCACACTGGATATCCTGATCAACAATGCCGGCGTGGCCAGCGACCCGATCAAGTTTCTGGAAACCACAGAGCAAGACTGGTATCAGATCATTGAAACCAATTTGAACGGTGCCTGGAGAGTTGCACAAGCCGGGGCCCGGCAGATAGCGGCCCAAGGTAACGGGGGCAGCATCGTAAATATCGGTTCCATCTACGGCGTGCGCACCGGCGTACTCAAGGCCGCCTACAATGTCTCCAAAACGGGCATTGTGCAGCTCACCAAGTCCATGGCCATGGAGCTGTGCCGGCAGGATATTCGAGTCAATGCGCTCTGCCCAGGCTGGTTTTTGACCGACATCAATAGCGACTATTTTCTCAGCGAGAGCGGTGCACGCTACGTCAAAACAATCCCTGCGCGACGCATGGGCAACCTGGACGAGCTGAATGTACCACTGTTGTTACTGGCAAGCCGCACCGCGGGCGGTTACATGAATGGCTCTGTGCTCACAGTCGACGGCGGCATTGCCGAAAGCCCCATCTAGCCCGTTAATCACCCAGCAGCGGGCGCCACCAGCTTTCATTAGCAAAGTACCAGTCGATAGTGCGCTCGATGCCGGTTTCGAAGGTTTCCAGCGGCGCATAGCCAAGTTCACGCGTAATCCGGCTGGCGTCAATTGCATACCGCCAGTCGTGGCCGGCGCGGTCTTCAACGAATTGAATCAGGCCGCGGGCGCTGTGCCCCTTGGCGCCGGGAGCGGCGGGAAACCGCGCAGCCAACGCGGGCTCTGCTGCAAAACGCTGGTCGAGCTGATCACAGAGCAATTCCACAATTGCGAGATTATGCCACTCATTGTTGCCGCCGATGTTGTAGGTCTCGCCCACTTCCCCCGCGCCCAACACCAGGTCGATGCCGCGGCAGTGGTCTGCCACATAGAGCCAATCTCGAATATTGCTGCCGTCGCCATACACCGGCAGCGCAAGGCCGCGCAGCACATTGGTCAGGCACAGCGGGATGAGCTTCTCGGGGAAATGCCAGGGACCATAGTTATTGGAACAATTGCTGGTGGTAACCTGCAGACCGTAGGTGTGGTGATAGGCACGCACCAGATGGTCAGAGGCCGCCTTACTCGCAGAATACGGTGAATTGGGCTGATATTGCTGTGTCTCGTAAAAACCCGGGGCAGCAGGGGCGAGGGAGCCATAGACTTCGTCAGTAGAGACATGATGAAACCGGTGTGCCGGGCTTCCGGGGCCATCCAGCCACACGGCGCGAGCCGCTTTCAACAGGCTGTGAGTGCCAACAATATTGGTTTCAATAAAGGCATCCGGGCCGCTAATAGAACGGTCAACATGGCTCTCCGCCGCGAAGTGCACCAGCGTATCCACGCCGTGCTTGCGCAACAGACCTTCGACGAGGGCCTGATCGCCAATATTTCCGTGCACAAAGTGGTAGCCAGGCTGCCCCTCCAATGCAGCGAGGTTAGCCCGGTTGCCGGCGTACGTCAGGGCGTCCAGCACCACCAACGCATCATCTGGATAGCGCTGGTGCCAGTAGTGCGCAAAGTTGGCACCAATAAAACCGGCAGCGCCGGTAATCAGCAGTGATCTAGACATAGCTCTGCTCCTGCAAGGCCTGCAACATGACGCGAAGCTGCTCCCGCCAGTGCGGCGGCACGCGTTCCAGCGCCGCCCAGCTGGCGTGTTTATCCAGCACGCTACAGGCGGGCCGCTTGGCCGGCGTGGGATAGGCAGTACCTGGAATCGGCTCAATGATCGGCGCCTGCTGCAGCAAGCCCAACGCAAGCGCCTCTTCGGCGATGGCCACGGCAAAGTCATACCAGCTACACACACCGGCATCGCTCCAGTGGTAAATGCCTTGCAGCAAGGGCCTGTCGACCGCGCCCCACAGTGCGAGAGCGAGGCCCCGCGCCCAGGTCGGTGTTCCTACCTGGTCGCAGACCACCGACAAGCGCTCGCGCTCGCCCATCAGCCGGAGCATGGTTTTCACAAAGTTGCTGCCAAAACGGGAATAGACCCAACCCGTGCGCACGACCACTGCAGCGGGACAAGCACCGTGCACGGCGCGCTCGCCGGCCAGTTTGCTTCGCCCGTAAGCGCCCAGAGGATTGGGCTCGGCCGCAGGCAAGTAGGGGTGGCCTGACTCGCCATCAAAGACGAAATCAGTCGAAACATGGATGAGCCGGCTGCCCGCACTGGCACAGGCCGCAGCAAGATGGCCAGGGCCCTCTGCGTTGATTGCAAAAGCCAGATGTTCCTCGCCTTCCGCGCGGTCGACGGCAGTATAGGCTGCAGCGTTAAGCACCACATCCGGATGCAGCTCGCTAAAAACTCGGCGCACCGCGGCTGGGTCTGTGATATCGAGCTCCGCACGGCCCAGCGCATACACACACAAGCCCACTGGGGCAGTTGCCTGCAATTCCTGGCCTAATTGCCCCTGTGCGCCAATAATCAGTGCCGTTGCTGTCACGCCTGGGTTTGCATCCAGGCGGCCAGCTCGGCAAACACCTGCTGCTGTTCGGGTTCATTAAAAATTTCGTGATACAGCCCCGGGTAAAGCCGCAAGGTCACATCACGGGAGCTCACGCGCGTACTGAAATCACTGGAACCGGCCGGCGCGGTCATCACGTCGGCGTCGCCGTGCATCAGCAGCAAAGGCAGCGTTATTGCAGCCGCACGGGCGTTGACCTCACCCATGGTGGCAAACAGCTGGTTCACCAGCCGTGCACTGACTTTACCGTGGTGCACCAGCGGATCCGCTTCATAAGCGGCGACCACGTCCGCATTGCGGCTCACCTGGCTGGCATCCAGTTTGAGCATTCCGAGCGTAGGCCAAAGACGAGCGAGCAGGCGGTTTAGTAACAGCAGGGCTGGCGCAGGCTGCTCGGCAACGGCCAAGGCCGGTGCCGACAGTGCAGCCCCCGCAAACTGGCACTGTGCGTCCAATAACAGCCGCGCTGCAATTAACCCGCCAAGGCTATGGCCAAGCAGGAAGCAGGGGATGCCCGGATACCAATCATCAATGTGACGACGCAGGGCTTTGAGGGGTTGCAGGTAATCTTCGAAGGCGCCTACGTGCGCCCGATGGCCAGGGGAGCGGCCATGACCAAGGTGATCGGGCGCCACGACCGCATAGCCACTGCGGGTGAAGTAGTCCGCAAAGTGCTGATAGCGGCCACTGTGCTCGCCCAGGCCGTGGGCCAGCAGAATGACGCCTCGCGCAGGATCGTTGGCGGCCCAGTGACGATAAAAAGTGCCATCGTCGATTAGGCCTTCAGTGGCAACCCTGTGACTCCCCGTAGGCTCTGCCATCGAATACGCCGCCCGTCGCCTAAGCGACCGGCGTCAGCCACTCTGGATGTTGCGGGCGTTTGTCGCGCACTGAATCAAAATACATGGCCTGCAGTTTTTCGGTCAGCGGGCCACGGGTACCCGTGCCAATTTTGCGCCCGTCCAGCATACGAATCGGCACCACCTCTGCGGCCGTTCCGGTGAAAAACGCCTCGTCAGCAATATAAACCTCATCGCGGGTAATGCGGCGCTCGCGAATCTGATACCCGAGTTCTGCAGCCAGCGCAAAAATCGTGTTGCGCGTGATCCCGTCCAGGCAAGAGGTGAGGTCCGGAGTAAAGATCTGGTTTTCGCGAACGACAAAGACGTTTTCGCCGCTGCCTTCCGCCACGTAGCCTTCGTTGTCCAGCATCAACGCCTCTTCCGCGCCACTGTCCAAAGCTTCGCGCAGCGCCAGCATCGAGTTGATATAGTTGCCGTTCGCCTTGGCCTTACACATCGTGATATTCACGTGGTGGCGAGTGAACGACGAGGTGCGCACCTTGATGCCGCGGTCGCGGGCTTCGGGATCCATATAGGAAGGCCACTCCCAAGCAGCGACCATCACGTGCGTTTGCAGCTTGTCGGCACGCAGGCCCATGCCTTCCGAGCCGAGAAAGCACATTGGACGCAGATAGCCTTCGGTCAGCTTGTTTTCACGCACCACCGTGCGCTGGGCTTCGTTCAGTGTTGCTTTATCGTAGGGCATATTCATGCCCAGGATATGTGCAGAGCGAAACAGCCGGTTGGTGTGTTCCTCCAGGCGGAAAATACAGGTGCCGCGGTCCGGAGTCTGGTAGGCGCGTACGCCTTCGAATACGCCCAAACCGTAGTGAAATGTGTGGGTCAGGACGTGCACTTTGGCATCGCGCCATGGCACGAGTTCGCCGTCCATCCAGATGACACCGTCCCGGTCTGCAAAATTAGGTGTTGCACTCATATTCAGTCCTGCTGCTGAGTTAATTCCAACGGCGCCGGAAACAGGCGCTGCCATACGGCTTCCACGCTAGCCCGCTGCTGCGCGTAACCGGCTGCATCCACTCGCCCCGCCAACTGCTGCAAGGCCAACTGGTGAGCGGCCGACCGAAACGCCAGATACGCCTCAACCAGCGCAACGCTTTCGCTGTCGCTAAGCAGGCCTGCCACTGCCAGGGTTTCCAGAATGCGGATGTTGTCCGACCAACGTACCAATTCAGGTATACGGTGAGACCACGCCAGAACCCCGTATTGCACCATAAATTCAATATCAACGATACCTCCAGGGCTCTGTTTCAGGTCAAAATCCTGGCCCTCAGGCAGCTGTGAGGGCAACAGTTCCTTGCGCATGCGCGCGCGCATCGCTACCACCTCTGCTGCCAGCGCATCCGCATCGCGCGCGCGGGTCAGTATTGCCTCGCGCACCGCATCAAACTCGACAGCCACAGCCGGGTCGCCCGCCACATGCCTTGCCCGCACCAGGGCCTGGTGCTCCCAGGTCCAGGCACTCTTTTCTTGATAACTGCGAAACCCTTTCAACGAGGTCGCCAGCAATCCGGACGCACCAGAAGGACGCAGCCGCATATCCACTTCATAGAGCTGCCCCATGGCCATGCGGGTTTCCAGAATGTGAATGACGCGCTGCCCCAACCGGGTATAAAAGCGAATGTTGTCGGTGCTGCGCTCACCGTCAGTGACCGCCTGCGAGTCCGCATCAAAAATAAACACCAGGTCGAGATCGGAGCTGTAGCTCAACTCAATGCCACCCAACTTGCCATAACCGAACACGGCGAAACCGCTTCCCGCGCTATTCCGGGCCGGGGCTCCAAAGCGCGCCGTCAGGTCACTCCAGGCCACAGCCAGCACCTGCTCCAGAATCACCTCGGCAATCCACGTCAGCTTATCGCTGACCTGCATAAGCGGTAACCTGCCCACCACCTCACTAGCCGCAACCCGTAGTATATGCGCGGCCTTAAAGTAGCGCAGCGCGTCCATTTGCGCCTCCAGATCGCCGGGCTGCAGACGCGCAACCTGCTGCCGCAGCTCATCGGCGAGGCGCGCTTTATCCGGCGCCGTGTAGAGGCTGGCACGGTCCAGGAGTTCGTCGAGCAGCACCGGGTGGCGCTGCAACTGCTCGGCAATCCACGGGCTGGCATCGCAGAGCAAAACCAGATCGGCCAAGGCGGGGGGGTTTTCCAACAGCAGCGCCAAATAAGCACTGCGCCGCAGCACTGCATTTACCAACGGTAAAATGCGCTGTAGCGCCCGATCGGGGTCAGCGGCTTCGGTGCAGGCAAGCAATAGCCGCGGCATAAACTGCTGCAAACGCTCGCGCCCCTCGGCCTGCAAGGTGGCTACCCGGCTGCTGTCATGCAAGGCCGACAAAGCTTCAAGGCTGGCGGCGGCCCGATAACCTAAATCAGTTAGAACGCGCTCGGTGAGCTCATCGCCCCAAGCAGGTAACTCGTCGGCAGCCGCTTCATCACGGTCCGGTTCCGCAATGAGGTCACGGAAGTGGCTGGCCACGCGGCTGCGGTGCGCGGCCAAAGCGGCCAGATAGTCCGGCCAAGCCGCGTAACCCATCACCGTGGCCATGGCTTCCTGCTGCAATGGTTCGGTGGGCAGTGCCTGGGTCTGTTGGTCGAGGTAGCCTTGAATGGCGTGCTCGCTGTCACGCAAAAACAGGTAAGCTGCGCGCAGCTCAGCCACTGCCTCGGCGGGCAAACACCCCAAGGCAACACACTCGCTCAATATCTGCAAAAGTTCACGCTGCTGCAGGACCCAATCGCGCCCACCGCGAATCAGCTGAAAGCACTGGGCAATGAACTCAACCTCGCGAATGCCGCCATGGCCAAGCTTCACATCATCCTGCAAGCCACGGCGACGCACCTCGCTATTGATCATCTGCTTCATACCACGCAAGCTTTCGATCACGCCAAAGTCGACATAGCGACGGAACACAAACGGCCGCAGCATGGCCATTAACTCGATGCCGCGCTGCGTATCGCCGGTAATCGGGCGGGCCTTGATCAAGGCATAGCGCTCCCAATCACGTCCCTGCTCTTGGTAGTATTCCTCAAGTGAGGCGAAATTAACCGCCAGGGAACCACTCTCACCGTAGGGACGCAGGCGCATATCCACACGGAACACGAAACCATCAGCGGTAACCTGGTCGAGGGCGTTGATCACGCCCTGGCCCAGCTTGGTGAAATATTCGGCATTGCTGATGCTGCGGCGCTCCCCGTCGGTTTCACCCGCTTCCGGAAACACAAAAATCAGGTCGATGTCAGAGGACACATTGAGCTCACGCGCGCCCAGCTTACCCATGGCAATCACGATCAACTGCTGTGGCTTCCCGCCGCGCTGCCCGCGGGGCGTGCCGAATCGCGCCTGCAGCTGCTGCCCCAGCTGCTCCTGCGCCAGCGCTATACAGGCCTCTGCCAGCGACGACGTATCGGCTACGGTTTCCAGCGTGTCGGCATTGCGACAAAAATCACGCCAGACAATGCGCAGCATATGCCGCTGACGGAAACGGCGCAGCACCCGGTTGAGCTCTGCGCCGGGCTCCGCGAGCCATTGGCGCAACTCAGTGAGCATCTCTTCCGGTGCCAGCTTGCGCTCAAGCAAGCCCGCCATAACAAGCTCTGTGAGTAAGGCCGGCTGGCGGCGCACCGCGCCCGCCACGAACGGGCTACAGGCCAGCACACGCGCTAAAGACGCCGCCAGCGTGGGCTGCGCTGCAAGAGCCGTTGTTAGCGCAGTCACAGCTGCGGCATCGGGGTTATCGAGAATATGCTGCCAGGCGTTGCTGGCAGCCGCCGCCAGGTTCGGGGTTAACGCGTGAGCATCGATCATGGGTGTTCAGAGTTCCGTAGACTGATTAGGCGTCGAACAGCGGGGCGACTCGCATCACTTCCTCAATTGTCGTGGCGCCGGCAGCGACTTTGGCAGCTCCCGCCAGGCGCAGCGTGCGCATACCTTCGGACATCGCCACTTCGCGCACCTTGCGCGACTCCATATCCGGGACAATACAAGCGGCCAGTGCCGGGCTGTTCACTAATAACTCGTATATGCCCTGCCTGCCGCTATAGCCCGTTTCGCGGCAGGCACGGCAACCCACGGGCCGCGCCACCTCAACCGGGGTGGGCACGTCAAACGGCTGCACCAGCTGCAACCAGGCCTGCGCATCTACCTGCTCGAAAACCTTACACTCGTTGCACAAAATACGCACCAGGCGCTGAGACATGATGCCGCGCAAGGTCGCTTTAATAAGATATGCAGGCAATCCGAGCTCCAGCAGCCGCGCCAGGGAGCCCGGGGAGTCGTTGGTGTGCAAAGTAGAAAGCACAAGGTGTCCAGTCAGCGCCGCCTGCACCGCCATATGTGCGGTTTCCAGGTCGCGTATTTCACCCACCATGATGATATCGGGATCCTGGCGCATCAGGGCCCGCACGCCGGTAGAGAAATCCAGCTTGATCGTATGGTTGACGTGCATCTGGTTAAAGCTGTCTTCAACCATTTCGATCGGGTCTTCGATGGTGCAAACATTGACCTCGGATGTGGCGAGGCGACGCAGCGTTGAATACAGCGTCGTCGTCTTGCCGGAGCCGGTGGGGCCTGTGACCAGCACGATGCCATTGCCGTGGGCCGTCATCTGCTGCCAACGCAGCAGGTCCTCGTCCTCCAACCCAAGCTGGGCAAAGCTTTTCTGCAGCAGTTCGGGGTCGAAAATACGCATCACCAGCTTTTCGCCAAACGCGGTCGGCAAGGTCGACAGCCGCAGCTCAACTTCGCCTCCGGTTTGCGGCGAGCGGGTTTTCAGGCGCCCATCCTGGGGACGACGCTTCTCCGCTACGTCCATGCGCCCGAGAATTTTGATACGGCTGGTAACCGCCGCGCAAACCTGCTGCGGCAGCTCATAAACGTTGTGCAGCACGCCGTCGATGCGAAAACGCACATGACCCGTGTCGCGCCGGGGCTCTACGTGAATATCCGAGGCTCGCTGTTCAAACGCATACTGCAGCAGCCAGTCTACGATGGTAACAACATGCTGGTCGTTGGCATCGAGCTCCTGCATGGAGCCCAGCTCCAGCATTTGTTCCAGGTTTGTGACGCCCGGCGCTGCACTATGGCCGGCACCCGTATGCCGCGCACCGCGGACTGAGCGCGCCATACTGTAGAACTCGGCAGTATGCCGGGCGATATCCCGCGGGTCTGCCAACACGCGCCGGATAGGCTTACGTAACACGTGTTCCAGGTTAAGCTCCCAGGCATTGATCCAGGGCTCGGCGCTGGCGATGACTACGTCGTCCTTATTGACTTCCACAGCCAAAATGCGGTGGCGGCGCGCAAACTCACGCGACATAACCTCAGACACGGCGCTCACGTTGATTTTCAGAGGATCAATATCGTAGACCGCTTGCCCGGTGCGTTCAGACAGCCAAGCCAGCAAAGCGCCCATGTCCAGCCGCTTGCCGCCGTGCCGGGCATCCGCCAGCTTTTGCTCGGCGACATACACCAGCGGGTGAATGCTGCCCGCGTTGACCTTGATCAAGCGATCACGATCAAGCGCAGACAAGCGGCCCGCCGTATGCAACTCTTGCGCCATCACGTGCAGCTCGAGCGACCGCTCGGCGTATGCAGGGCCAAAGGTGGCGGTCATGGTGCTGAGACTCTCTTTGTTGGGGCAACTAACATGCTAACACAAGCCAGTACCGCCGCGCTTCGACCGGTGTGACAGAAGACCAACCCTCACCTATACTTCGCGCCTTCCTACAGGAGAGCCAGTGATGCCCAGTTCGAATCCGCTCAGCAGCCTGTTCGGTCGCTCACCGATCAGGCCCATCCAAGAGCACATGCAGGTCGCCAACGACGCGGCCCAGCTGTTGCCGGTGTTCATTGAGGCCGCACAAAATGACGACTGGAAAGAGGCCGAGGACATTTTCCGGCGCATCGCCAAGGCCGAGGAGGCCGCGGACAAGCTCAAGCGATCAGTGCGCCGACACCTGCCCAACAGCCTGTTCTTGCCGGTGCCACGTACCGATTTGCTGGAACTGGTGACGATTCAAGACCACGTGGCCAATACGGCCAAGGACATCGCGGGCCTTATGCTGGGACGTGAAATGCGTTTCCCCGACAAACTGGAAAAACACCTGCTTGAGTTCACTCGCGCCTGTACCGCCACCTGCGAGCAAGCCCTGGTTGCGATTCGCGAACTGGACGAATTGCTGGAGGTCGGCTTCAGTGGCCGTGAAGTGGTGCGCGTTGAAGGCCTGATCAAAGAGCTGGACAAACTGGAGGGGCGTACCGACAAACAATCACGAACGCTGCGCGCCAAACTGTTCAAGCTGGAAAGAAAACTCTACCCGGTGGACGTGATGTTCTACTACAAGGTGATTGAACTGCTCGCAGGACTGGCGGACTCCGCCGAGCGAGTGGGTCACCGACTGCAGATACTGATGGCAAAATAGGACAAGCGCATGGACATAATTGCAGAACACGGCACGCTGCTGCTGGTACTGGCCTGCCTGTTCGGGTTTTTTATGGCGTGGGGGGTCGGCGCCAACGACGTCGCCAATGCCATGGGGACCTCGGTAGGCTCTAAAGCTCTGACGCTCAAGCAGGCTATTCTGGTTGCGATCGTCTTTGAATTTTTGGGGGCTTACCTGGCCGGCGGCGAAGTGACCGCGACCATTCGCCAAGGCATCATCGATGCCGACTCCATGGAGGGCAGGCCGGCGTTAATGATCTACGGCATGCTCTCGGCTCTGCTCGCCGCCGGCACCTGGCTGATGATTGCCAGCATCAAGGGCTGGCCTGTGTCGACCACGCACTCCATTGTCGGCGCCATTGTGGGTTTCGCCGCAGTGGGCATCGGCGTTGACGCAGTACACTGGGATAAAGTTGGCACCATCGCGGCCAGCTGGCTGGTGTCACCACTACTGGCCGGAACCATCTCCTTCGCGCTCTTTATGAGCGTCAAAATCCTCATTCTCGATACCGATGACCCCTTTACTCGAGCCAAACGCTTCATCCCCCTTTATATGTGGATGGTGGGCTTCATGATCTCCATGGTCACGCTGCTCAAGGGCCTGAAACACATCGGCGTGGAAATGGACCTGGGGTTGGGTTCAAAGTTCGCCAACGCCGTGCCGCTGTCGTTCCTGATTGGCCTGGCTGTCGCAGCGATCGGCAGCGTGCTGGTCAACCGCATCAAACCAGAGACCAATCAGCAGCATCGTTTCGCCAACGTGGAGCGCCTGTTTGGTATTTTGATGATCTTCACCGCCTGCGCCATGGCCTTCGCGCACGGCTCCAACGATGTTGCCAATGCGGTAGGGCCGCTCGCTGCGGTCGCCAGTACCGTCATGTCCGGGGGCGTTATTGCCTCTCAGGCGGCGCTGCCCTGGTGGATCCTGCTGGTCGGCGCCATGGGCATCGTGGTGGGGCTGGCAACCTATGGCTGGAAAGTGATCATGACCGTCGGCCGCAAGATTACCGAGCTTACGCCCAGCCGCGGGTTTGCGGCGGAGCTGGGTGCCGCTTCCACCGTTGTGCTGGCATCGGGAACCGGGTTGCCGATTTCCACCACCCACACACTGGTGGGTGCCATTCTGGGTGTTGGCTTTGCAAGAGGCATTGCTGCGCTCAACTTGCGCACGATCGGCACGATTTTCATGTCCTGGATCATTACCCTGCCGGCAGGTGCCGGGCTCTCAATCATCTTCTTCTTTACCTTCAAGGGCATCTTTGGATAATCAGCCATGTCAGAGTACGAAAAACAGATTATCAGCCAGCTGCGCGCGCTCGTCGCCACGCCCTCCGTCAGCTCTACCGACCCAGCGTGGGATCAGGGGAACCGCGCGGTGGTGGAATTACTGGCAGACTGGCTGAAAGTGCTGGGCTTTCGTACCGAAATCATGGATGTCACGCCCGATGGGCGCAAAGCCAACCTGATTGCCACGCTAGGCAGTGGCCCCGGGGGCTTGGTGCTGGCAGGGCACACCGACACCGTACCCTTTGATGACGGCCGCTGGCTCTCCGACCCGCTGCAGCTCACCGAGCGCGACCAGCGCCTCTATGGCCTGGGCAGCACAGACATGAAGGGGTTCTTCCCCATTGCTATCGCCGCGGCCAGTGCCTTTGCCGGTAAAACCCTGCGTCAACCCCTGATCATTCTCGCCACGGCCGATGAAGAAAGCTCCATGAACGGCGCTCGGGCACTGGCCGCCGCGGGGCGCCCTCGCGCCAGAGCGGCGATCATCGGCGAGCCCACATCATTACAGCCCGTGCGTTTGCACAAGGGCATTATGATGGAGTCCATTGAAATCACCGGGCAGGCGGGGCACTCCTCCAACCCTGCCCTCGGCCTGAATACCATTGATATCATGCACGAGCTTATTGCTGAACTTATGCAGTTTCGCGGCGAGCTTGCCGTGCAGCATGCCAACAGCGCGTTCGAGGTGGAGTTCCCCACGCTCAACCTCGGCTGCATACATGGCGGGGACAGCCCAAACCGCATCTGCGGACGCTGTGAGCTGCATTTCGACCTCCGCTTGACGCCCTCTGCGGCCGCCGCCGGTGTGCGCGAACAGCTGGAGCAGCGCTTGCACTCGATAGCCCGTGAGCGTGGCGCCACCATGGTGCTGCGCTCATTGGTTGAGCCGGTGCAGCCCTTTGAGCAGCCGGCGAACAGCGACTTGGTGCGCCTCGCAGAAAAACTCACAGGCCACAGTGCAGTGGCAGTCGGTTTTGCGACCGAAGCTCCATTTTTACAAGCCATGGGCATGGAAACCATCGTGATGGGGCCGGGATCCATTGACCGCGCCCATCAGCCGGATGAGTTTTTGGAGCTGAACCAGATTCAGCCCTGCATTGAGCTGCTGAGGTCCTGCATTGCGCATTACTGCCTTTAAACAAACGGAAGTAACACGCTGCCGGCAACGCGCACAGGCCATGAGCGCAGCAACGCTGTGAAAATTTGCATTAGTCGGCAGCGCCCGCATTGGGTACTCTTGGCACACACTCGCAACAAACAAGCGGAACACATAACGTGACCACCCCCGGCCGTAGCCATATTCGCTGGTTCAGGAATATCGCGCCCTACATCAATACACATCGGAACCGGACGTTTGTCCTGATGCTGGGGGGTGATGCCGCTCAAGATCCCAACTTCCCGACCATCCTCAACGACCTCGCTTTGCTGCACAGCCTAGGTGTTCGCCTGGTGCTGGTACATGGCAACCGGCCACAGATCGACTGTCGATTGGCGGCAGCGGGAATTCCCAGCCGCTTCCACGAAGACATGCGCATTACCGACAGCGCGACCATGCTCCATGTCACCGACGCCGCGGCCTCATTACGTGCACAGATTGAAGCCCTGTTCTCGATGGGATTGCCCAACTCGCCCATGCAGGGCGCCCGCATGCGCGTATGCTCGGGCAATTTTGTTACCGCAAGGCCGCTGGGCGTGGTGGATGGCGTCGACTTCCAGCACACGGGCCGCGTGCGACGCATCGACAACGCCGGCATCCAACAGCAACTTGCCGCTGGCTCCATTGTGCTGCTGTCACCCCTGGGCTATTCACCCACCGGCGAAATTTTTAACCTGATGCTGGAAGATATTGCGGTGCACTGCGCCGCCGGTATCGGCGCCGACAAGCTAGTGCTGTTTGGCAGCGCCCCGGGCATCACCGGCCGCGAAGGCAAACTGCTGCGACAGCTGACGGTGGCTAATATTGCCGGCATAGAGGGGCAGGACGGCGAACAGGAAAAACTGCTGGCGACGGCGAAGCGCGCCTGTCTGGCAGGTGTTTCCCGCTGTCACATCGTCAGCTACCGCGACGATTGCGCGCTGCTCGAGGAGCTCTTTACCCATGACGGAAACGGCACGCTGGTAGCCAAGGATGACTACGAGCAAACGCGCAGTGCCACCATCGATGATGTCGGCGGCATTCTCGAGCTGATAGAACCTCTGGAGCGCGAAGGCGTGCTACTCAAGCGCTCGCGTGAATTGCTGGAAAACGAGATTCGCAAGTTTCGCATCATCGAACGCGATGGACGCACGATTGCCTGCGCAGCGCTCTATCCGTTCCCGGAGGAAAACTGCGGCGAGGTTGCCTGCATTGTGTCCCATCCCGACTACCGGGGTGGCCAGCGCGGCCAGCGCCTGCTTAAGGAAATTGAACGGGAAGCACGCGCACTCGGGCTGAACCGGGTCTTTGTACTGACCACACAGACTGCGCACTGGTTTGTGGAACAGGGATTTGAGGAGCGCTCACGGGATGCCCTGCCGGCGCAAAAACAGGCACTCTACAACTTGCAGCGCAACTCCAAGGTGTTTTTCAAGTCACTCTGAGTCCGCGCCGCTTGCAGGGGCCGTGACGCTGCCACTCACACCACCGCCCAAACGGCCGTGCTCAAGAATCGGCTGCACCCAATAATGCAACCGCTCGCGGCTAAAGCCGCTAACGGTGGCGACGATATTCGCTAAATCAACATCGATATTGAGGACTACGATGAATAGAGTCCCTGCGACTAAGTCAGTCCCGCGGCTCCCCGGTAAACACCTTGTCGCCAGAAAACATTGCGGATACCAGCCCGTTCCGCTCACGCAACTCAGTAACGACCACACCAGCAATGTGCAGCGGGATGGCAAACAGCAACGCGTAAAACCCCAGCTCATGTAACTGAATAAAAGGTTTGCGGAAGTCGCGCATTGCAGCATAGGCCTCCGCGTTCAGCAATTCAGTCTGCGCGGGCTTCAAGCCCGCCAGCTGTTCCGCGGTAGCGCCGGCCACGCCCACCCAGTCCAAAAACCAGTACCCGAACGGCGGGAAATACAAGTCGGTACCCGCCAGCACCAGGCCGGTGACACACTGGTTAACCAACAGAAGGAGCAGAGCACCCACCATAATCCGGCCCAGCGGATTGTGCCCACGGTAAGCAGGCGGCTCACCGGCTTTGACACCGCGAAGGTAGGCCACCAGATCACGCCCATAGCCGCGCCCCGCAGGCAGCGCTGCGGACCAGCGCGCATAGCGGTTGCCGATAAACCCCCAGACGATTCGCCACAACAAATTGACAGCAAACACGTAGCCTATCCACACGTGGACGGTTTTCAGCGCCAGTTTACCGTCGCCGCTCACCCCCAAGGTGCTGGCATTGAGAATGACGACACCCACCGCCAGCAGGCCAAGCACGCACAGCACGTTGATCCAGTGGAACCAGCGCGTTACCGCATCCCATACGGGATACGCTGTCAAGGTTGCTGACAATTCTTGCTGGCGCATAAACGACCCCCCGGCCTGTATTTGTGACTATTCTGCACGGCGAAGCTGAAGCCGTGATTAAGAACAGTATGCGCTCATTCTACTCAGGAACCAGCAGCGTTTTGCTACGTGCGTGAGCCCTAACCTGCTCGGGATCGAACCACCACGCCCGGCGTTCGCCGTCCGCCCACAACCGCGCCTGGTCGCTCTGATGCGGCTGAAAATGGCGCTCAACGACACCGCCCGCAAGCACTGCCTCAACTTTATCCGGGTCCGCGAAGTCCACCACCAACTTCAATGAGGCAAAGAAATTAACCGCGAACGGCTGCTGGAACGCATAGATACCCCGGTTGAGCGTTTCACCACTGCCGCTGCGCTCTCGCTGAAAACTACCCGCCAAGCCGCTGCCAAGCCCTGTGGGCCGCAATGGGCTGACGAAACTCAGGGTATGTGCCCGGCCCCAGCGCCAGGCATTGGCATCGGGTCCGTACAGCGCCTCGAGGCTGGCACGCACCCTGGGCGTGGCGGTGCGAATCACATCGGCCAGCGTTTCACGTTGGCCCGGAGTACCGATATCGTCAAACCAATCGCCGTTGGGGGCGGCCAGTAAAGCCTCAAAGCGCTGCTGCCAGAAATACCAGCTGCTGAGCATAGTGCCAGCCAAGGTAGGCCCAAGATCATCGCCAAAGGTGCCCTGCGCAATTTCTCTGTAAAGTGCCTGGTAGATGAGCGGAGCCGGGCTATCCGCACGGTCCACGCCATCCCAGCTCGCCAGCAGATTGTAAAGATCGGCATGCTCTGGCCGTCCAGCCAGCGCGTCAAGAATAGGCGGCAGCAGTGTGTCGCTCTGCAGGTTCCGATTATCTGCCATAAGTGCCCAATGCGACGCGACGGTCATGTCGGTGGCCTGATTAAGCACCTGGCCCATGCGTCGATAGCGATAGTCCGGCGCTACGTAGCTCGTGTAGTACCAAGGGAAATCAGCCGGCCGCGTATCGTGGTTCGCGGTGCCCACCCAGCCTCGGGTAGGGTTGAAGGAACCCGGCATACTGCCCTTCGGTATCCAGCCAACCCAATCGTCACCACCATCAACCGGAACTTGCCGGGGCAAGCTGCCATCTGCGCCCTCCCGCACCGGCAATGCACCCGAGGCGCGGTGCCCGATATTTCCCTGGTCATCGGCAAACACGAAGTTGAACATCATCAGGTCGATATCCTGCACCCGAGCATCAAAGGCCTGAGCGTCTGCCGCGTTCAACAAGCCCTCTATACCCAGCTGGGGAGCGTGCTTTTCCCAAGCCGTCGTGCGCAGCACGAGTACTTGGCTGCTGCCCGGACCTCGCCCGTAATCCAAACTCTGATCTAACCCTTGATGATCGCTGATCACCGGGCCACGGCGCGTGTAACGAACGGTGAGCGGGTATTCACGCACACCTCCCGGCAGCGCATTGTCCTTGATATCAATAACCTGCTCGCTGCGCTCAAACGGCAGGCTTTCTCCGCCCTGCAGGTAGCGCTCTGGATCGGCCGGATCCAGGGTTTCCAGGTAAATATCTTGCACATCGCCGTAAGCATTGGTGACACCAAAAGCAACATGCTCGGTGCGCCCCAGCAATAAACCCGGCAAGCCCGGCAAGGTGGCTCCCACCGCCTGAATGCCCGGCGCAAAAAGGCCTATGGGATGAAACATGCCAGGCAGGATCCGGTTATCCAGGTGTGGGTCATTGGCCAGCATGGCGTGGCCGGCGGCACTGCGTTCAGCACCGACTGCCCAGTTGTTGGAGCCAATTCCACCGTGCTGTGGAGTATCCGAGAACAACAGCGAGTGCACGCCGGCAGGGCCCGGTTTCACCTGCGCTGCAGCCGGCGGGGGCAAGTGACGGGGCCTCTCTGCGTTGACGCGGTCAGGGCTGCGCAACAACGGCATCAACTGCGCTGCTCGCTCTGGGCCCAAATGGTCGACCAACTGCTGCCCCAATAGCTCCGCCTGGAAATTGGTGGCGTGGGTATAGTGCACAAAATGAATCAGCGCGACCAAATCGGCCAACTCCCAGGGCCGTGGATCGAGGCCAACCCATCCCAGCTCAAGGGGATGGTCGTCAGGGTAGGCAACCACATAGGCGTTTACGCCGTCTACATAGGGCTGTAGCCAGGCGCGAGTCGCCGCACTGAGCTGCTCGCTGTGCCGACGACTGTTGCGCTCAATGCCCAGCACGCGCATACGGATATCGCTCGCCAGGCTTTTCTCACCGAGCACCGACGACAAGCGGCCCTGCCAGGTGGCGCGGAATAATTCCATCTGGAACAGCCGGTGCTGTGCGGTAATAAAGCCTTGGGCACGCAGCAGGTCGGGCGTGGTGTCGGCAAACAGATAGGCCATGCCCAGATCATCGCGAAGCACCGTCACCGGTGCCGTCAGGCCAGGCAACGTCAGCTGGCCACCTTGAGCGGGCACCGCGGCAGACTTCAGGTGGACCCAGACGGCCCCAGCCGCAACCAACAGTGCCAGCACAGAACCAAGGAGAGTGCGTCGTAGCAGAGCCATGACCCGTCAGGCCTCACCGGCAGAGGTTGCCAGCCGCGCAGCGTCATCGCGGCCCTGCTCAACCAGCGCGACCAGATCAGCACGCAACTTGCCGAGTTCACGGCGTAAATGCACATCCTGACGCTCGGTGCGTGTATTGAGCAGGTCAACCACCGCGCGTTGAATGACGCTGGTATTGTGGCTCCAGATGTCACGATAAGCGTCAGCGACATTCTCCCGACGCTGTGTCAGCGCCTGACGCAGTGCCGCGTGCCAATCGGGTTCGCGTTGCAACAACACTTCAACCCGGTCCAGCCAGGCCTCACGCTCGGCCAACCACACACCGTCCGAGCGCTGGAGGCTGGCGCAACCTACCGCCAACCGCGTTTTCTGCTCGCTCTGCAGGCGCCCCAAATAGCGCCGGGCATTATCCTGCAAGCGTTCGCAGGCATCATCCTGGTAACGCGCATCATCGCGCTCGAGATACTTCTCCTCGAATTCTGCCTGCTGCTCACGCAGCTCGCGCATGAAATCTGCCAACTGATCCTCGCGCAAGGCGTCACCCAGCACCAGCATCCAATCCAGCGCCCTGTTCTGCAGCCGGTCCAGAGCCCGCTCCCCATCCACCACCAAATCCGCCAAATCATCCCGCGTCACCGGCCGGTCCAGGGTGCTTTGAGCGCGATCCAGAAGGGCGATATAACGCGGCAGTTCATCCTGCCTATGCCAGGCAAGAAACGGCTGCAGCTGGTTTTCCAGCAACTCATCCTGGCTACGATCAAGGCTGACATAGTCACCCAAATACCACGGCACAAAGAAATCCAGCCGGTTATAGAAAAAGGTGGTGCTGCTGCAGCCTGCCAGCACGCAGAGCAGCAACAGGCCGATTACCGTACGCCAAAGGCCGCGCTTGGGCGCTGTGGCGCTCATGGGTAATCCAGCCCGTCGCTGGCAAACAGCATCTCGATATGGCGAAAGGCCTTGAATTCAAGGTAATTACCCGCAGGATCACGCACGAAGCAGGTCTTCTGTTCACCGCGACGGTCGGCGAAGCGCACCGTGGGCGCCATGGCAAAGTCGATACCGTGACTCACCAGCCGGGCAATCAGGCGATCGAGATCTTCCCACGGCAGCACCACGCCGAAGTGTGACGCCGGCACCTCCTCACCGTCGACCGGATTGCGCGCAACCGACGGCATGGCCTCCGCGGACACCAGGTGCGCCACCAGCTGGTGCCCCCAAAAGTCGTAGTCTATCCAACGCGAGGAAGACCGGCCACGCGGGCAACCCAGCAGGCCTGCGTAAAAATGGTCGGCAGCCTGCAGGTCGTCAACCGGAAGGGCTAGATGAAAACGTGGATAATCCGTAGCAGTAGTCATCGCGGTCACCAAGGCAGTTTATCGAGGTCAAGATTGCCGCCGCTAATCACGGCGACGACCCGGCGGCCGCGAAACCGCTCAGGATGCGCCAGGACGGCGGCAAAACTGACCGCCCCCGAGGGCTCGACCACCGTTTTCAGGCGGCTCCACTGCAGCCGCATGGCCTGCACTATCTCCGCATCTGAAACGGTGAGAATGGTATCCACATGGCGCTGTATGAGTGCAAAGTTTATGGCACCCAGGCCCGCCAGCAAGCCGTCCGCAATGGTATTGGGTGCCACAGAGGGCTGCAGCTCACCCAGGCCAAAAGACCGAAACGCATCGTCGGCGCCCTCTGGCTCTGCGGCCACCACTTCAACCTCAGGGCGCAAGTGCTTAATCGCCAGCGCAACGCCTGCCAGCAGCCCGCCACCGCCCACCGGCAGCACAATCACCTCGAGGTCGGGCACTTGTTCCAGCACCTCCAGCGCCAGCGTGCCCTGCCCGGCGATGACCCGTGCATCGGCATACGGATGGATAACGTGAGCACCGGTCGCCGCTACCACCCGCTGCAGCGTTTGCTCGCGCGCCGCCAACGTGGGTTCACATTCGATGATCAAACCACCATAGGCCGCCACCGCTTCTTTCTTCACCGCGGGCGCATTGGCCGGCATCACCACGTGCGCCGTAATGCCGCGCTGCCGGGCCGCCTGCGCCAGAGCCGCACCGTGATTACCCGAGGAATGAGTCGCCACGCCGCTTTTCGCCTGTGCCGAGGTAAGGCCAAACACCGCATTGCTGGCGCCACGCGCTTTGAAGGCGCCGACTTTCTGCAGGTTTTCACACTTGAAGTACAGCTGTGCACCGGTGTGTGTATCCAACAAACTGCTGGTCACGACTGGCGTCCTATGCACTAAATCGCGAATACGCGCCCGTGCGGCTTCGATGCCAGCAAAGTTTGCTCCGTTATCACTCATCACGGTTGCTCATAACGGCCATTCGTGAGATTGGCTTACTTGCCCAACCGCGGAAACAAACTGTAACCGCCAACCGACGCGACGCCGCTGCCGATAGCCCAGCAGAAAATTGGTTTGTAACAGCAGACCCATATCCATTCAAAAGCGTCCTCTACGGAATCGTAGAATACACCATCCCGTGCTTGCAGAACGACCGTGAGCAGGCCCAGCGCCAGCAACAATAAGCAAATCCTGTACATGCCAGCCGCCTGCTATTGCAGTGCTGGCGGCAAGAGTGCGCGACGGCGTAGCTGAGCGGCCAAACAAGTGCCTTCAACCCACAGGCCGTGGGTGGCGGCCTGATTGGCGTGAGTCGCGGCGTGTTCTCCAACGAAGCCGATGTGGGTGCCGAGGTAATGGCGCTAGCGACCGGCCAATATGTTGGCTAAGCCGCTAGCGTAAACATCAAGCCGCGGCAGTCTGGCCCTGGGCCGCTGCCCGGTTGATGGCGCCGAGAATACCGTCCAGAGATGCCTGAATGATGTCTGAGCTACGCCCAACGCCACAGTAACGCTCACCGTCGATATTGAGCTGGATGTAGCACACGGCCTCTGCGTCCGCGCTCTGGCTAAGCGCATGCTCGTTGTACTCCACCAGCACGATCTGGCGGCCGGTAAATTGCTGCATGGCATCCACAAACGAGGCCACAACCCCGTTTCCTGTGCCATTAAGTACCTTGCGAGCGCCCGCTTCCAGCAGCTCCGCCTGCAATTGGTCAACACCCTCGGCGCGGCTCACCTGATAATCGCCCAGTGCCCAGCGCCCGGCGCCACTCAAATAGGTACTTTGAAACAGATCATGAATGGCCTCCGGCGTCACCTCCGATTCCTGCACTTCGGCAAACGCCTGCACCGCTGCACTGAAATCGATCTGCAGCCAGCGCGGCAGGGCATAGCCGTAGTTGCGTTCCAACACGTAAGCGATACCGCCCTTGCCTGACTGGCTATTGATGCGGATAACTTCTTGATAGGAACGGCCAATATCCGCAGGGTCAATCGGGAGGTAAGCCACTTGCCACGGTGACTGCTGCTCACGCTTTGACAGGCATTTTTTAATGGCATCCTGGTGGCTACCCGAAAACGCAGTGAACACCAGCTCACCCGCGTAGGGGTGCCGCGGGTGCACCGGTAACTGCGTGCATTCCTTCACGGTTTGAATAATCTCGTCCATATGCCCCAGCTTGAGTTGTGGGTCGACGCCTTGGCTATAGAGATTCATGGCCATGGTCACCACGTCCATATTGCCGGTGCGCTCGCCGTTGCCCATGAGCGTGCCCTCAACCCGGTCCGCACCGGCCAGCACACCCAGCTCGGCGGCAGCCACCGCGCAGCCCCGGTCATTGTGCGTGTGCAGGGAGATCAATAAGGCTTCGCGGTTATTCACGTGATCACAAAACCACTCAATTTGATCCGCATATACATTGGGGGTGCTCATCTCCACCGTAGCCGGCAGGTTGATGATCACCGGGTGCTCGGGGGTTGGCTGCCACACGGCAGTTACCGCATCCACCACCTCCACGGCAAAATCAAGTTCGGTGCCGGTAAAGCTCTCGGGCGAATACTCGAAAACCCACTCGGTGTCCGGATAGCGCGCCGCAACATCGCGCACCAGCTGCGCCCCCTTGGCTGCAATCTCTACAATGCCCGCGCGATCGAGGCCAAACACCTGCTCACGTTGCACGGTGGAAGTCGAATTATAGACGTGCACAATCGCGCGCCGCGCGCCGCGCAAGGCTTCAAAAGTCTTTTCGATCAATTCGGGACGTGCCTGGGTAAGCACTTGAATGGTGACGTCCTCGGGAATGCGGCCGTTTTCAATCAGCTCGCGGCAAAAGTTGAAATCGTGGCTGGAAGCGGATGGAAAGCCGATCTCGATTTCCTTGAAGCCAATCTTCACCAGCTGATCCCAGAGCCGGGATTTTTGTCGGGCCGTCATGGGTTCAATCAACGCCTGGTTACCGTCACGCAGGTCGACACTGCACCAACGCGGCGCGTGGGTGATCTGCCGATCCGGCCAACGCCGCGCCGCCATCTGGATGGGCGCAAAAGGCGGATACTTGCGATAATTGAATGAACTCATGCTTTGTCCTCTGACGGGTTTGCTGCGAACAGTACAACAGGCGGCTGTGCTTCCGGGGTCGCGCAGGTTAGTGCCCTGCCTGACCAGCCCTCGTGAGGCCCGCTGCTTTACAGTTTCGCCGGGTAGGAGAACTCTGCAACGGCACCGGAGCGCTTCAGCCGAGTGCCTAGTATAAACGTTGCCAGCAGGTGAATTACTGCAAAAACACACCAATTTCCGCCTTTTATTAGATATAAATCTATAAAATATTAGTTTTTTGAGTGACTTAATCTATTATTATGGCTATATCGGAGCGAGAATGCTCGCACTACAAAGTTTTAATGCGAAACACTCATGAAGGTAGACGCAATGGCTTGCTGGCTGCTGAAAACAGAACCGGACACGTTCAGCCTGAGCGACCTCGCGGCGCGCCCGGCGCAAACAGAGCCTTGGGACGGCGTGCGCAACTATCAGGCGCGCAATTTTCTGCGCGATGGCATGCACACCGGGGATGAAGTGTTTATCTACCATTCGAGCTGCGCGCTGCCCGCTATCGTCGGCATAGCCGAGGTGGCCAGCGAGGCGCGCCCCGACCCCAGCCAGTTTGACCCCCTGTCAGACTACTACGATCCGCGCAGCGATCCCGCCAACCCGCGCTGGGTGCTGCGCGACATACACTACCAGCGCCACCTCAGGCGGCCACTGCCGCTGGCCGAGCTACGGCAACACGCTGCAGCGCTGACGGGATTTGCGCTGCTTGAGCGCAACAGACTGTCGGTAATGCCGGTGGCAAGCGAACACCGCAGCCTGATCCTGCAACTGTCAGAACACAGGGACGCACGGGTATGAAACTGGACCGTACCGACCGGCGCATCCTGAATATCATCCAGCGGGATGGGCGCATCAGCAACCTCGACCTGGCAGAGCGGGTGGGCCTGTCGGCAACCCCCTGCGCTCGGCGGGTGAAAAGACTGGAAGACTCCGGCCTCATTCGCGGAACGGCCACGCTGCTGGATCAGGCCCGCCTGGGGTTGAAGCTTACCGCCTACATCGGCATCAGCATGGACCGCCACACCCCGGACCGCTTCGAGGCCTTTGAAGCCCAGATCCATGAGTTTCCGGAGGTCATGGAATGCTCCGTCGTCACGGGGCAAAGCGCCGACTACTTGCTCAAGGCGGTCATCCCGGATATGCAGCACTACGAGCGCTTCCTGCTCGGCAAGCTGACCCGCATTCCCGGCGTCACCGGCGTGCACTCCAGCTTCGAACTGCGCCGCGTGATACAGAACACCGCCCTGCCTCTGGAGCACCTAGACAACGACACGGAAGTCTAAATCGATCCCTCAGCCGGGCCTGCAAAGCCAATCGGGGCGCTCCACCGCGGCCAGTTTCAGTGGCCAAACTGGAACTTGCCTCTAGGCAGACACACCGCGCATTATGCTCGTGACGAAAAAGGAGTCATGCCATGCTCGATATGCACAACAAAGTGGCCCTGATTACAGGCGGTGCCAGCGGCATGGGGCGTGTCATTGCCTTGCGTCTGGCAGGGCGCGGTGCCCGGGTGGTAGTTTTCGACGTCAATGAGGCCGGCATTGAAGCGGTTTCTGCGGAGGACGACCGCATCCGGGGGTTGCGCTGTGACATTGGTGACTTGGCCGATGTTGAAAGCAAAGTCGCTCAGGTGGAAGGAGAAGTCGGGCCCATCGATTTACTGGTGCACGCCGCCGCCCTCATGCCCAGCCACAAGCTCATGGATCACACCCATGAGGGCATGGAGCGCCTTTTCCGTATCAACTACTTTGGCACCACCTATGTGATACGCAGCGTGCTGCCGTCCATGCTGAGCCGAGGCAGCGGCCGTATTGTGGCCTTTGGCTCAGTTGCCGGTTACGCACTGGTTACCCACATGGGTGGCTACTGCGCGACCAAATCGGCCGTTAACACTTACGTGGAAATTTTGCAGAATGAGCTGCGCGACTCCGGGGTCAACGTTCATCTGGTCTGCCCGCCTCCGGTCAACACGCCTTTAATCGACCAGACGCTGGCGACCGATAGCCCGGCCAGCCTGATTGAAGCCAAAAAGTCGGGCCGGCTTTCAGATCCGGAAAAAATCGTCAATGCAATTGAGAAGGGCATCAGCAAGAATCGCGATATTATTTACCCAGGCGAGGCACGCCTGCTAATGCTCTGGCACGCACTGCTGCCGCGCTTATGGTGGAAAACTGTGCTCAAATTCGAGAAACCGTGAGCCCGTCGGCGATGCGCCGTGATAGCATCGCCGACCCATGAGCACTCGACACCTCAGTACAGACTCTCCCTGGTTACTGGCCATGCTGGCAACGCTGGTGGCGCTAGGGCCGCTGAGCGTCGACATGTACCTGCCGGCCATGCCCGCCATGCGGGTAGCACTGAATACCGACGTCGGCAGCATCCAGCTTACCCTGAGCGCCTACCTGGCAGGCTTTGCCATATTCCATCTGGTCTGCGGGCCACTGGCCGACCGCTACGGCCGCAAGCCCATCATTACCGGGGGGACACTGCTGTTCATCGTGGGCTGCGCTGGCTGCAGCCTGGCCTCCAGCATCGAGGAATTACTGGCTTACCGCTTCCTGCAAGGCGTTGGCGCCTGTGTTGGCCCCACACTGGCACGCACCATAACCCGCGACCTGTTCGGCCCGCGCAAAGCAGCGCGTGCCTTGTCACTCATTGCCATGTTGATGGCACTGGCGCCCGCGGTAGCACCGAGCTTGGGCAGCCTGTTAATGCTGTTTTTTCCCTGGCGCAGCATTTTCATGTTTTTGGGGCTGTATGGAGTGCTGATACTGTTCGTGCTGCATCGATACCTGGGAGAATCATTGCCGGTGCGCCAAAGCCTGCACCCCGGCACCATCGCTCGCAATTATGCGGCCCTGCTGGGTAGCGGAGCGTTCATGGCAGTGGTGGTCAGCAGCTCACTCGTCTACGCAGGAATGATGGTATACCTGTCCTCGTCCGGCTTCGTCTACATTGAAATGCTGCAATTGCCGGAAAAATACTTCGGGCCGATTTTTCTCACCACCGTGGCTGGCTACATTGCCGGGAGCGCCCTTAGCGCTCGCCTCGCCATCCGCCTCGACTCGCCCCGTGTGCTGCTCATTGGTACCGTGGTCGTCGCGATGGCCAGCGTATGTATCGCCGCAGCGGGGACGGTATTCGACACGAGCGTGGCCGCGCTGGCGATACCCATGATGCTGTATACCGCGGGCATGGGCCTCACCCTACCCCATGCGATGAGCCTCGCCCTGCAGCCGTACCCGCATATGGCGGGCACAGCGTCTGCTCTGCTGGGTTTTATACAGATGGGCGTTTCCGCAGCCGCGGCCGGCTTGGTCAGCGTATTTCTCCACGACTCACCACAGCCAATGCTGGCAGGAATTCTACTACTCGGTATGGCCGGGTTGGCACTCGGGCTACTTGCGAACCGCCTGGCGCGCAGGCAGCACAGCAACACCTTGTATTGAGCGCGCGGAACACTGACCCGCTGCATGCGCTATGGCATACTGCGCACTCGTTTTTACCGGAGAAACGCGCCGTGGCTACCGCTGCAGACGTCACTCAGCTTATCGGCAACACTCCGCTGCTTTACCTGCGTCAGGTATCGGAGCGCACCGGTTGCCGCATACTCGGCAAGGCCGAATTCATGAACCCCGGAGGATCCGTAAAAGACCGCACCGCGCTGGGGATTATTCGCGCAGCCGTTGCCAGCGGTGAGTTGCGTCCGGGAGGGCGAATCGTCGAAGGTACTGCGGGCAACACGGGTATCGGCCTCACACTATTGGCGAACGCACTGGGCTACACCAGCACAGTGGTCATGCCGATTACCCAAAGCCGGGAGAAAATCGACACGCTGGAGCTACTGGGCGCAGATTTACACCTCGTGCCAGCCACCTCCTACAGCGAACCCGGCCACTATGTACATACGGCACGCCGCCTGGCAGAAAAGTTTGCAGCGACAGAACCTGCCGGCGCCGTTTGGGCCAGACAGTTTGATAACCTCGCCAATATGACGATGCACCGGGACACCACAGGGGAAGAAATCTGGCACCAAACTGAAGGGCAGATCGACGGGTTTATCTGTGCGGTCGGCACCGGGGGCACGCTGGCCGGGGTCTCTCAGGCACTCAAGGCGCACCGCGCAGACGTCGTGATTGGGCTCGCGGACCCACAGGGCGCATCGCTAAGCCACTATTTTAACTGCGGCGAGCTGGCACCCAGTGCAGGCACTTCGATCATGGAGGGCATTGGCATCAATCACATCACCGGCAACATTGCGCAGGCCTTGGTCGATACCGCGTTTACGGTGACTGACGAAGAGGCACTGCCCGTGCTGTTTGACTTACTACAGCACGAAGGACTGTGCCTGGGCGGATCGGCCGGTGTCAACGTCGCAGGCGCGGTAAAACTGGCCGAGCAGCTGGGGCCAGGGCACACCATCGTGACCATCCTCTGCGACTACGGCAATCGGTACCAAAGCAAGCTTTTCAACCCGGCGTTCCTGCACAACAAGGGCTTGCCGGTGCCGCCTTGGCTGGATATCTGATCACTGAATATGGAGCAATAACATGAAGCTGGGCATTATCAGCGGTAGCCACCGCCCCGACTCGCAAAGCGCCAAAGTTGGCCGCCACATCAAGCGCACTCTGGAAGAGCGGGCGCTGTGTGACGATGTGTGGTTTCTGGACTTGGGTAACGAGCCTTTGCCACTGTGGGAGGAGGGCGTGTGGGACCCACAAGACGCGCGCTGGCAGGCAATTCTCGACCCGCTGCGGCAAGCCCTGCACGGCTGCGACGCGTTTATCATGATTGCACCTGAGTGGCACGGCATGGTGCCTGCGGCGCTAAAGAACTTTCTACTATTCTGGACTTCAGGTGGAGAACTGGCCCACAAGCCTGCGTTAATCGTTACCGTATCAGGCTCCATCGGCGGATCCTACCCAGTAGCCGAGCTACGCATGAGTGGTTACAAGAATAATCGGGTCTGCTTCATTCCTGAGCACCTGATCGTGCGCAATGTGAACGGCGTGTTCAACGCCGACGAAAAAGACAACGACCTGGACCCACACACTTACCATCACGACCGCTTGGTATACTGCCTGGAGCTACTGCGTGAATACGCCCTAGCACTGAACCAGGTACGTGCCAGCGGCAAGACTACCCTCGAGGCCTACCCTAGCGGGATGTAAGAGTGTACTCACTGACTGCGATTATGCGCTCGGTGCCCAAACCTGCACACGGTTGCGCCCCGCATCCTTGGCCTGATACAGCGCCTCGTCGGCGCGGCTGAGCAACGAATCGATCGTGTCGCCCGGCATGGCCAGCGTGACCCCGGCACTGACGGTCACTTTGACCAGCTGGGCGTTCACCTCTAACGCAGTATCGGCGAGCGCGAGCCGCGCTCGCTCCAACAGTACCTGCGCCTCATTGGCCGCAGTATCAGGAAGCAACAACACAAACTCTTCTCCCCCATAGCGGGCCAACACGTCCGTTTCTCGCAGCTGGGACTGCCAGCACTCGGCAAAATGGCGCAGAGCCTCGTCACCAAAACTGTGCCCATAGTTGTCGTTGATACGCTTGAAATGATCAAGATCTATCATTGCCATGCACAGCGAGTGCTGAGCACGTTGCGCGCGCGCGAGGTCACGCGCGGCTACCGTGCGAAAGGCGCGTCGGTTAAGCAGGAGAGTGAGGTCGTCACGCGTGGCCAAATACTCGGCTCGCATTTGGTGGACTCTGCTCATCGCCAGGATGCGCTGCATGGTCATCAGGGTAACCCCGAAAAAACCCATCAACAGCGCAGGAATACCAAAATTGTAAGGCAACAGGTAGCTGAAAGACTCAACAGGATGGACATAAGGTTTGTCGTACCACCAGTCGTGGTAGCCATAAAACCCGCGTAACAACACCACCCCAGAGTACAGCAGCAGGCTACAACCGACCAAAAGCTGAGCCGGTCGGGTGGCGGGATCTTCGCGGCTCTTGAACAACAGCCAGATGGCTTGCAGCGGCAACAAACCGGCGATGGTAGAATAAACGCCCGTAAGGAAATCTGAGCTACCCGCGACAACCCAGTAATGAATGTTGAAGGCCACCATCACGCCCACACTGGCAGGCACAATCCACCAGGGCAGGGTGCGCCCCATAAAGTGGAAAATGCCAATCAGAAACAGCGCCTCACCCGCTAACTGGCCTGCGTTGCCCAGTACATTGAGCACCGGGCTGCCGGTGGCGATATACCCGAAGAATACCAAAATGCCGGCAATCAATGTCCAGCTGCCGGCCATCCAGAGCACAGGGCCCGCGTAGGGCCGCGAGACGTGCCACAAGGCGGTAGAAGAAATCGCTACCGCCAGTAACAGGGCCACCCCCAACAACATTGGTGAATAGTAGAGGGTCTCCACGGCGCTGCCGACCTACGTCTTTTGCGGGTCAGTCAGTGCTGGCGGTAGCGCCCTGCCCAGCGCGCTCTTTCTCGATCAGAAAATCGGCCAGTTTCAGCATATTCGCCTGGCTTCCCGCTTTACGAATACTAATGCGGTACTTACCGTTAACCATCATCTCTGGCGTACCGGTGATTTTGGCAGCCCGTGCACGGCTGTTGGCTTGACGAACCTGGCTGCTCACCCCAAACGAGGAGAAGGCCTTGTCAAAGTCTTCTCCACTGACACCATTGGAGGTGAACAGCTTACGAATTTCGTCTTCAGACCCCAGGCGCTTACCATCAACGTTCATTGCCTGAAACATCACTGTGTGCAGGGAATCCAGCACGCCCAGCACGTCGGCGGTATAGTACATGGAGGCATGCAGCTCCATGGGCTGGTTCCACACGGCGGGGGAACCCTTGAAATCGACGTCATCGGCAAGCGTTTCTTTCCAGCGGCTGATCAGTGGGTCGAAGGTGTAGCAGTGGCCACAGCCATACCAGAAGAATTCGACGACTTCGACCTGCTCGGGATTTGCCGTGCGCAAAGCGGGCACGATGAGGTCGTAATGGGTACCTTCCTCCCAAGACGTGGTTTCCGTGTCTTGGGCGAGAGCTGCCAGAGGAGCCAACAGCAGCAAGGCCAAGGCTATAACGCGCTTCAACATGAGATTCTCCATTGTCAGGTTACCGTTATCAGACCACGATTCCGGCGTGCTGTTCTACCCCGGATAAAAAAGGTGGCTCAATGGCCACCTTTTCGAGTACTAAGGAACGCAGCTTACTTCAAACCAGCCGCGTAACTTGCTACCGCGTCGATTTCCTTATCACTGAGGCCGAATGCGTTAGCGCGCATAATTTTGGTGTCGCCATCGTTGGTGCGCCCCGCAGGATCATCGTATCCCTTACGATACTCACGCAACTGCAGTGCGATGTACTCCGGGTGTTGCCCGTGAAGCACCGGATAGCCCGCCAGCGAATTGCCCTTGCCGTTCGGTGAGTGACAACCACTGCATGCCGCTACCTTGCGCGCAGGAATACCCGCACGAAAAATTGTTTCACCAAGGCCCACCAGCTCGGGATTCGCCCGGCTTCCGCTCACCGGTTTGCTGGCGTAGAAAGCTGCAATATCGGCCAACTGCTGGTTCGTCATGTTATCGACCTGGCCGGCCATCGTCGGGATTGGGCGCGCACCGTCGCGAATATCCATCAGCTGCTTGAGTAAATAACGCTGCCCTTGGCCCGCCAACTTGGGAAAATTCGGTACAGCGCTATTGCCGTCAGCACCGTGACAGGCGCTACAGGCTACCGTCATGGCTTCACCAGCGGCGGCATCGCCTTTCAAAAATGGTGTCGCTGCACCAGCAGCATGTACAAACCCTACCAGGGCCGCACAAAGGACAAGGACTTTCTTCATGGCAGTTCCAGACAAAACGTGAAGTTACGACGCCTTACTGCGCCGGCGAAGACATGTAGGTGATCAGAGCCTTGTAGTCCTCTGGCGTGCAGTCGAAGCACATACCCTTCGGCGGCATAGCGTTCAAACCGTTAGTCACCGATGCTACCAAAGCATCCATACCTTTTTCCAACCTCGGTGCCCAAGCTGCGACATCACCCGTCTTAGCGGCACCTGCTACACCTGCGTTGTGGCACACAGCACAACTCTTGTTGTACTTGTCCATGGGCGGCTCTGCCATTGCGCCAACGGCGAAGACCATAGCGCTAACTGCCAACAATTTCTTCATGAGATACCTCTGTCGCTCTGTGCGGGTTACATGGGGATGCGGAGTTTTCCGTCGGTCCCTTAAAAGCTGTGGCATTATATACGAGATACCCCATGCAAAAAAGGCAAGCGCACCTCATGCAGTCACCCGCCCCGCAACGGCCCGATTACCGCTGCGCCAATTTCCTGACCAGCGCCAGCCGGCTATCCCAATGCCCTGAAGACTACGGCTGGGAGGTCGCATTCGCAGGCCGCTCTAACGCTGGCAAATCTTCTGCAATCAATAGCTTAACCGGAAACCCGAAGCTCGCACGCACGTCGCGAACACCGGGAAGAACGCAGCTAATCAACTTTTTTACCTTAAGCGAAGTACAAAGATTGGTCGACCTCCCTGGCTATGGTTTTGCCAAAGTACCCTTGGCGGTGAAGCAGGAGTGGACTAAACAGCTGGAAAATTACCTACAAAAACGCGAGAGCCTGCGTGGCCTTATTCTGCTGATGGACGTGCGCCACCCGCTGCAGGCGTTTGACCAACAAATGCTCAATTGGGCAATAACGGCCGGCATGTCGGTACATATACTGCTGACTAAAGCCGATAAGCTAAAAAATGGGCCCGCACGCAGTACCCTCTTGCAGGTGCAACGGCAGTTGGTGATACACGGCGACTCAGTCACTGTGCAGCTTTTTTCGGCGCTGAAACACACCGGGCACAAAGAACTGATGGCCGTACTGAACGCCTGGCTTACTGATACCAGTGTTTACGAGGAAGAAGTGGCGGACGGCGAAGAACAGGAAGACCAGCCAGCAGGGGCAGAGAAAGCAGAGGGAACAGACGAGCAATAAAAAAACCGGCTACCTGTAGGGGGACAGGTAGCCGGGAGAGCTTGTGTCTCTGGGGAAGAGACTTACCCCGCCATTGGCTTACGGGGATAAGCCTGCAGGGCCGTAGCAGCATGCTACGAGGAATCAGACTGGGCCGCTGTGGGAAAGTTCCGCAATTTAGTGCGCTTCATCCCAATTTTTTCCAACACCGGCTTCCACCAGCAACGGCACCGCCAATTCTGCCGCTTCGCTCATCAGCCGGCAAAGGTTTGCAGAAACCGATTCCACCGCATCTTCTGCCACTTCGAGCACCAGTTCGTCGTGCACCTGCATGATGGTGCGGGCGTCAACTAAAGACCCCTGTAGCCAGTCATCCACACGTAACATGGCGCGCTTGATGATGTCGGCTGCCGTGCCCTGCATAGGTGCGTTGATAGCCGTGCGCTCAGCGGCCTGCGCGCGCATTTTGTTGCGCGCATTGATCTCGGGTAGGTACAAGCGTCGCCCAAACAGGGTTTCCACATAACCCTGTTCGCGAGCACTCACCCGTGTGCGCTCCATGTAGTCCTGTACGCCGGGGTAACGCTCGAAATAGCGGTCGATGTACGCCTGCGCCTCATTGCGACCCAAATGCAGCTGGCGGGCCAAGCCGAAGGCGGACATACCGTAAATCAAGCCAAAGTTGATCGCCTTGGCCTTGCGCCGCTGATCTGCTGACACCGCCTCCAAGCCCACGCCGAATACTTCAGCCGCAGTGGCACGGTGCACATCAAGGCCCTCGCGGAAGGCGCGCAGCAAGCCGGCATCGGAAGACAGGTGAGCCATAATGCGCAGCTCAATTTGTGAATAATCCGCCGCCACAATCCGGTACCCGGGTGGAGCAATAAACGCCTGCCGAATACGCCGCCCTTCCTCGGTGCGGATGGGAATGTTCTGCAAATTAGGATCAGACGACGACAACCGCCCGGTCGCAGTGACCGCCTGATGATAGGACGTGTGAATACGCCCGGTACGCGGATTCAGCAATTCGGGCAGCTTGTCGGTATACGTCGACTTCAGCTTACTCAGGCCACGATATTCCAGCAGCACCTTGGGCAGTGGGTAGTCCAGCGCCAGCTCCGCCAAGACTTCCTCTGCGGTGGACGGCGCGCCCGTGGGCGTTTTGCGCAGCACCGGCAGTTCCAGGCGTTTAAACAGAATCTCTCCCAGCTGCTTGGGCGAACTCAAGTTAAACGCCTCTCCCGCCAGTTCATGCGCCTGAGCCTGCAGCTGTTGCAAGCGCTCACCCAGCTCCTGGCTCTGCTGCTGCAGCAGCTCACGAGACACCAGCGCGCCCGTGCGCTCAATACGCGACAGCACGGGTACCAAGGGTAGCTCGATGTCGGTATACACCGAAGCGGGGCCAGCAAGAGCCGCCAGCTTGGGCCAGAGCGCCTGGTGAAGGCGTAGTGTGATGTCGGCGTCCTCCGCCGCATAAGGGCCCGCTTCCTCCACCGTGATCTGGTTGAAGGTCAGCTGCTTGGCGCCTTTACCGGCGATATCCTCAAAGTGGATCGTCTTGTGGCCGAGATATTTGAGTGCCAGGCTGTTCATATCATGGCGGGTTGCCGTGGAATCCAGTAAGTAGGACTCGAGCATGGTGTCGTGGCGGATCCCGCGCAGGGTAATGCCGTGATTCGCCAACACGCTGGCATCGTATTTGAGGTTTTGGCCGACTTTGGCGCAAGCGGCATCCTCCAACAAGGGCTGCAACAGACCCAACACATGAGCCCTATCCAGCTGCACCGGAGCACCCAGATAATCATGCGCCAGCGGCACATAAGCGGCCTCACCGGGCACCACGGAAAATGACACGCCCACCACCTGTGCTTCCATGTAATTCAGGCTGGTGGTTTCGGTGTCAAATGCAAAGAGCTCCGCGGCACGCAGCTTCGCAAGCCACTGCTCAAGCACTGCCGCATCGGTAACAACTTCCCATGCCGTTGCCACAGCCTCCGGGAGGCTAGTCTCAGCATCTGCCGCGTCGCCGGCATCCAATAGCTCTTCAAGCCAGCCGCGAAACTCAAGCCGCGTATACCAATCTTGCAATACCGCGTTGTCAGGCTCACCGTTCTGCAGCTGCTCTACAGATTCCTGCAGCACCACGTCTGTTTTGATCGTCGCCAGCTGGTAAGACAAATACGCGCGCTCGCGCTCCGCGTCCAGCTTTGCCGCCATACTCTTGGCGCCACGAAAATCAAGGCCCGCTACCTGATCGAGCGCCGCATAAATGTCGTCGAGCCCACCCAAACCCTGCAGTAACGCCAGCGCCGTTTTCTCCCCAACCCCCGGCACACCGGGTATGTTGTCAACTTTGTCGCCCATCAGGGCGAGAAAATCGATCATGCGCGAAGGGGGAATGCCAAACTTTTCTTCCACACCCGCTTCATCCAGCCGAGTATCCGTCATGGTGTTCACCAACGTGGTATGCGCATTCACTAACTGCGCCATATCCTTATCGCCGGTGGAAATGACGACCGGCAAGCCACGCTCCGTGGCCTGCCGCGCGAAGGTGCCAATTACATCATCAGCTTCAACGCCAGGCTCACAAATCAAGGGCAAACCCATAGCGCGAACAATCGCATGAATAGGCTCTACCTGCGCCCTCAACTCATCAGGCATCGGTGGGCGCTGAGCCTTATAGTCGGCAAACAGTTCGTCGCGGAAAGTTTTACCCTTGGCATCGAAGACTACCGCAATCAGGCTATCGGGATAGTCCTTGCGCAGCCGGCGCAGCATGCTGATAACACCTTTGACCGCACCGGTAGGTTCGTCATTAGAGGTGTTCAGCGGCGGCAACGCGTGGAAGGCTCGATACAGGTAGGAGGAACCGTCGACCAGAACGATGGGCGCGGGGGTGTAAGCCATGACGGCCTCCTGTCAGAAAAAAGTTGGGGAGGGAATTAACGATCCCAAAGATAACGAATAGACCGGTAGGTCACTTTCATTTTCGCCAAATCCAGAGGCGCCTTGAAGAACGCATGGTAATCGCCGCGAGGGTTAATCAGCACCACATTGGCGCTGTGATCCACCAGGTAATTCTCATTCTGGCCAGGCACCTTGCGAAAAGGCGTATTCAGGGCCGTGGCGAACCGATGAATGTCGAGAAACTCACCGGTTACGCCAATAAACTCGGGGTTGAAGAAAGGGACATAACTGGCCAGTTGCTCCACGCTGTCGCGCGCCGGGTCCACCGAAACCATCACCACCTGGGTATCGTCGGCTTCAGTGCCCTCCAATGCGGTCACGAACTGATTGAGGAATGCCATGGTGGTAGGGCAGATATCCGGGCAATAGGTGAAACCAAAGAACAACAAAGACCACTGGCCTTCCAGGCTCGCGGGAACAAACGGCTGGCCGCGATGATCCACCAGAGCAAACTCGCCCATGTCGCGCGGTGTCTGCAGAAGAAACGCACCATTGGCCTGCATGTCAGCGGCGCTCATCACCCGCGGTTGGCCAATACGATTCACAAACCCGGCAACAATAACCAGAATGAAAAGCAGCACCCCCACAACGGTCCAGCGGATACCGCGGCTTTGGCTAGGCGTTTTGCTGTCAGTCATGGCAACAGGCTCCTCAGGCAGCCGTTATCGGAAAAATATAATGGTCTATCAGCATGATCACAAACAGAGCCATAAGATAGATAATCGAGTACTTGAAAGTTTCCATTGGCGCCTCCGGGTTGCGGTTACGCATCAGCTCAATAGCCCAGTAAAGAAAACCGCCACCCAAAACGACCGCGCCCAACAGGTACAAGGGCCCGCTCATACGTGTAACGAAGGGCAACAAGGTAATCAAGAACATGATAATGGTATAGAGCAGAATATGCAGGCGGGTGAAGGCATCGCCGTGGGTGACAGGCAGCATGGGAATATCGACGGCGGCATATTCGTCTTTGCGGTGTATCGCCAGCGCCCAAAAATGCGGCGGCGTCCAGGCAAAAATAATCAGCACCAGCAACAGCGCGTGGCCGTGGATTTCGCCAGTGACAGCGGTCCAACCCAGCAGCGGCGGTGCGGCGCCCGCCAACCCACCGATCACAATGTTTTGTGGCGTTGCGCGCTTGAGAAACAGGGTATAGACGAATGCGTAGCCGACCAGGGAAGCAAAGGTCAGCCAGGCCGTTAGCGCGTTCACCCAGACCAGCAAAATAGCCATGCCCGAGCCGCCCAATATCAAAGCAAATGCAGTCGCCTGCAAGGTGCCAACGCGGCCTTGGGCCATCGGGCGCTTACTGGTACGCGCCATGCGCTGATCCACACCCTGATCCACCAGGTGATTCACGGCGGCGGCAGCACCCGCACACAGGGCAATCCCCAGGTTACCCAGAATCAGTGCATCCAGTGGGACCATGCCGGGGACGGCCATAAACATGCCGATCACCGAGGTCAATATCATTAACAGCACTACGTTGGGCTTGGTCAGCTCCTTGTAGTCCCGCCATGTGGCTTTGGCAGTTGCGGCCATGTCTGTCATTGGGTTACTTCAGTCCCCGGAATTCTTTAGCAGAAATTTAAGATCAGAGATCACGTCTTTGTAACTGTCATCGATATCATACGTCATCATCACCCATCCCGCGGGGTCCACCAGATACCAAACATTGTCGGTGAGACTGGTTTCAGGGAACAGCGTCGCCCAGTCGCTGGCATCCAGCCGCCATAAGGTGACGCTACTGTGCTCCGCTTCCAGCAACGCAGGAAGGCTGTCAGGCGCAGGCTTTTCGTCACTGAGCTCTGCGACCGCCAAGGCGATATCCGCAGGGGCGTGATCGGTGATCAGCATACGCCGCACCCGCGGGAATTCCTTGCCCAGCGCGAGGTGTATCTGGCGGGTTAAATAGAGTTTGGCTTCACAGGGCGCACCACACTCCGTGCCTTCTTGTGACACCAGAAGCGTCCACTGATGGTCTACGTTATTCCACGGCAACGCAGCGCCCGTAGGCGATTGCAGCTGCGCCTCAGCCAGCGCGCGGGGCGGGTCGAGCAAGGTACCACGGTTCGCCGTACCGAGCATCTCGACGAGGTCCAGATCACCGCGGATCACAAACCACCAAAGCCAAGTGGCCGCCAGCACTATGGTGACCGGTATACCGGCAATCAGTAACATCACCAGACGGCCGTTGTTGGCTTGCGTTACCGGCTCCTGCATGAATCAGTCCTCTTGGGTTTTACGGGTAAGCAGCTGCCACAGGTTGGAGATACGTAACAGGAAAAACAGCAACAATACCGCTGCCATGCTAAACCATTGCACCGCGTAACCCTGGTGCTTTTCCGGGCTGGCGTTCACCACTGGCCAGTCGGCCGTCAGCGCGGCAGGCTGCTTGGGGTCGATACGTACCAGCCAGGGATACAGCTCAGCATCACTGACCTGTGCGACCAAGGGTATCAATTCATCCATGTCGACCGCCTGCACGCGCACCGGCCAGGGTGGCTGGGGCTGCTGCGACGCCAACAAAAAAGGCGCTCCTGGCGAAACGTAGAGGTGTCCAATCACCTCTGTCACGCCATCGGGCAAGGGCACCTCAGGCATCTCCAAACGCGCGGGATCACTGGGCACCCACCCGCGATTGACCAGCACCACTTGATCCGTATCAGCGAGGGCAAACAGGCCAATCACTTCGTTACCGAAGCGGCCGCGGTTCATTCGGTTATCCAATAGCAAATAGTGATCGGGCAGGAATTCACCGCGCAGCTGCACTCGCCGGTAAGCCAGGTTTGCCGCCGGTTCGGCGCGCAATTCAGACAACAATACGGGTGTTTCGGCTTGCCGCTGCGCCCAGCGTGACTCAAGCTCACGCTTTTCATCGGCGCGGTCCAGCTGCCAAAACCCGAGCACAATAAGGGCAGGGAACAGGAGTGCAGTAAACAGCGTAATGCGCCACTCAATATCCAGTTTTAACGCCGCCATGCCTCAGCCCCGTTCAGTTAATGTGGCGCCGTATTCACCAGCCTGACTGGTCGCTGGTTTATACTGCTGTTTTTCTGGATAGGAGTAAGGCATTGTTAAAGCTAACAGTCATTGGTTTGATGCTGGCTCTGCTGGCCAGCCTGGGAAGCGGGTTCTACTTCCTTATGGTCGACCAGGGCGACAAAACCAAGCGCAGAACATTTCACTCGCTGGGTATTCGCTTGGCGCTGGCGGCTACGCTCGCCGCGGTTGTCGTTTACGGTGTAGCGACCGGCCAACTGGGCCACCGCAATACCTGGGACGCCGGACCTCGTCCGGCCACCCAGGCGCAAGAGAGCGGAGACTAAACGCTCTAGAGGATATAAACGAACAGGAACAAGAACACCCACACCACGTCAACAAAGTGCCAATACCAGCTGGACGCTTCAAAGCCGAAGTGATCATCCGCAGTAAAGTGCCCACCCTTGACTGAGCGCAGCCACTGAATGAGCAACATCATCGTTCCCATAATCACGTGCACACCGTGGAAGCCGGTCAACATAAAGAAGGTCGACCCATAAATACCTGAGTTCAACGTCAACCCAAAGTGCGCATAGGCTTCGTAATACTCGAGAACCTGCAGGCCCACAAAGGTAAGGCCCAGTGCCACTGTGATACCCAGCCAGAGATTAAACTTGCGCTTGTTGCCATCCAGCAGCCCCATATGTGCAACGTGCACAGTGAAACTCGAAGACAGCAGGACTAGGGTATTCCACATCGGCAACCAAAGATACCAAGCAGCGGCCTCACTGAAGGCCATGCTCTGTTCGTAGCTTTGGAAGGTACCCATATTGGCGATCGGCTGACTGGCCACACCACCAACCGCTTCCTGTGGCGTTAGGGCCATAGGCCACTGGAACTGAAACCCCTCCCACAGCAGGTGATTCATGCGCCCACCTTCGCCTTCGCCCCCAAGCCAGGGGCCTGCCAAGGTGCGCACATAAAACAGCGCGCCGAAGAAGGTCATGAAGAACATAACTTCGGAGAAAATGAACCAGAACATGCCCAAAACGTAAGTCTTTTTCAGCTGCGCGCTGTTCAGGCCGGCGATGTTCTCTTTAATGGCAATCCTAAACCAGCCAAATAGCGTCGCGGAAAAAAAGAACAGACCAAACCAGAAAATGCCCCAGGAGCCCGTGCTTGCGCCGTCCCCGAAGGTCATATCGTTCATGACGTTGGCAGCACCAAAGGTGCTCAAAATCAGGCCAATCGTAGCGCACACCGCGAGTTTGCTTTTTTCCGGTACGTAATACTTCTCGTACTCTGTTGAACTCTGGGATGTCATTGTGTTTCTCCGTTAGATTCACACGGCCCCCCCGGACCGTGTGTTAGCGAGCGGCGATAGCGCCCTTCGCCATGTCTGTAACATCAAAAATAGTGTAGGAAAGCGTGATAGTGTGAATATCACCGGGCAATTCGCGGTCAATAATGAACTGCAAAGGCATTTCAGCGGAAGTATCACCATCCAGAGGCTGCTGGTTAAAACAAAAGCACTCTGTTTTGTGGAAGTAAGCCGCCGCCCGCGCGGGCGAAACGCTGGGAATCGCCTGAGCTACCATCGCCTGCGGCAGAGGGTTACGAGCATGAAATACCGTATCGTTACTCGCGCCCGGATGCACCTTCATCATCGTCACTGAAGGGCCAAAATCCCAAGGCATACCCTCGTTGTTGGTCGCCACGAATTGAATGGTAACCGTACGCGATTCATCGACCCCCGCTTGCACCGCGGTATAGGCTTCACCGTTTGTCTTGCCATTAATGCCCAGGGCATCGCACAAGACGTCGTACAGCGGCACCATCACCACAAAGACAAAAGCAAACATTACCACCGCGGTCGAAGCTAGCTTGACCACGGTGTCCACGACTGGATTACTGCTTACTCTCAACATGTCGACCTCCTTGGACCCGGCGAACCTGCCGCTTTAACGAACCTGCGGCGGCGTTTCAAAGGTGTGATAGGGCGCAGGCGTTGCCACCGTCCACTCAAGGCCTTCGGCACCCTCCCAGGTTTTAGCGTCACTAGTCGGTTTGCCGGCCACAATCGTCGCCACCACGTTGTACAGGAACAGGATTTGCGACGCACCGTAAATAAAGGCGCCTATGCTGGATATCATGTTGAAATCCGCAAACTGCAGCGCGTAATCTGGAATACGCCGTGGCATGCCGGCCAAGCCCACAAAGTGCTGCGGGAAAAACGCAATATTGAAGCCGACAAATGAGATCCAGAAGTGGGTTTTACCCATGGCTTCGTTGTACATGCGGCCACACCACTTGGGCAACCAGTAGTACACAGCCGCACTCATGGCGAATACCGCACCGGCGACCATCACATAGTGAAAGTGTGCCACGACGAAGTAGCTGTCGTGATACTGGAAATCAGCAGGCGCGATAGACAACATCAAGCCCGTGAAACCACCAATCGTAAACAGCACCAAGAAACCGATACAAAACAACATCGGCGTTTCAAAGGTCATGGAACCACGCCACATTGTGGTCACCCAGTTAAAGACCTTCACACCAGTAGGCACGGCAATCAACATGGTGGCGTACATGAAGAACAACTCACCGGCGACCGGCATACCCACGGTGTACATGTGGTGCGCCCAAACAACAAATGACAGGAAGGCAATCGCGGCAGTCGCGTATACCATAGAGTCGTAGCCAAACAGCGGCTTGCGGGCAAACGCAGGAATGATCTGTGAGACCACACCAAATGCCGGCAAAATAATGATATAGACCTCGGGGTGGCCAAAGAACCAGAAGATGTGCTGGAACAATACCGGGTCGCCACCGCCCGCGGCAGAGAAGAAGCTGGTGCCAAAGTGAATATCCATCAGCATCATGGTGACTGCACCCGCAAGCACCGGCATAACCGCCACCAACAGGAACGCGGTGATCAGCCAGGTCCACACAAACAACGGCATCTTCATGTAGGTCATGCCGGGTGCGCGCATGTTCATGACGGTAGCAATAATATTGATCGAACCCATGATGGACGACAGGCCCAACACGTGAATGGAGAAAATGAAGTAAGTGACCGAGGGCGGCGCGTAGGTGGTAGACAGCGGCGCATAGAAGGTCCAACCAAAATTGGGTGCTCCGCCTTCCATGAACAAAGTAGACGCCAGAATCAGAAACGCCGGCGGCAGAATCCAGAAGCTCCAGTTGTTCATCCGCGGAAGCGCCATGTCCGGCGCGCCGATCATCATCGGAATCATCCAGTTCGCCAGGCCCACAAAGGAGGGCATGATCGCACCAAACACCATGATCAGGCCGTGCAGGGTGGTCATCTGGTTAAAGAATGCCGGGTTTATGAGCTGCATACCGGGCTGAAACAGCTCGGCACGAATGATCATGGCGAACGCGCCACCCAAGATGAACATCGAAAACGAGAACCACAGGTACATGGTTCCGATATCTTTATGGTTGGTGGTAAACAGCCACCGGCTTAGGCCCTTGGCAGGACCGTGATGATGAGCGCCCATCGTTAATTCCTCCAATTAGCCTTTTTTGTGGTTGTAAACATCTATGGGCTGAATCATGTCGCCCATATTGTTGCCAAATGCGTTGCGCTGATAGGTAATCACCGCCGCCATTTCCACGTCGTTGATCTGGCCGCCGAACGCCTGCATGGCAGAGCCCGGCACGCCGTTGATACCAATTTCGAGGTGGCCAGCAACTTCGCCCATTGCCACCGTACTGCCCGCAATTGCGGTACCTACGCCGCCTTCACCGTTGGCACCATGACAGGCCAGACAGTTGCGCTCGTATACCGATTTACCGCGGGTCATGAGTTCGTCCATGGTGAAGGTTTGCGCCATCAGGCCGCGAATTTCTGCCGCTTCAACCTTTTTAGCTTCCAGCCAGCCTGCGTATTCTTCCTTGCTGACCACATTCACCACAATAGGCATGAAGCCGTGCTCTTTACCGCACAGCTCGGCGCACTGGCCACGGTAAATACCTTCGACGTTGGCCTTGGTCCAGGTTTCGTTGATAAACCCCGGAATAGCGTCCTTCTTGACCGCGAGCTCAGGCACCCAGAAAGAATGAATCACATCATTGGCGGTCACCAGGAAGCGCACCTTGGTGTCAACCGGAATCACCATAGGCTCATCCACTTCCAGCAGGTAATGTTCACCTTTGTCCGTGGCGTTGTAGATCTCGCCCTGTGGCGTGCGCAGGTTACTGAAGAAGGCTACGTTTTCCCCGTTTTCATTCAGGTATTCGTACTTCCACTTCCACTGGTAACCCGTTACCAAGACGTCCATGTCGGCGTCGTCGAAATCATAGATTTCAAGCAAGGTCGAGGTAGCGGGAACCGCCATACCAATCAAAATCAGAAAAGGGACCACCGTCCAGGCAATTTCCGCCTTGGTGCTTTCGTGGAACGTGGATGGCGTTACACCGCGAGACTTGCGGTGATAAAAAATGGAGTAAAACATGACGCCAAACACCAGCGCACCAATAACGACACAGATCCAGAAGATCAACATGTGCAAGTCATAAATGCTCTGGCCAATTTCAGTGGCACCTGGCTGCATGTTCACCTGCCAAGACTCGTTCACCTTATCGCCCGCCGCTGCGGCCCCAGCACTGGCCAGGCTCAGCAGCATGAGCACAGGGCCAAGCACCAGCTCACGCAGTCTGTTCGCTTTTAACAACATTTCCCGTGTCTCCCTAATTTTCACAAACTCTCCCAGCCAGTCGGCATTACGCTATTCCTGCTCACGCACCTCGCAGGCGTTTTCCGAGCGACCACGGGCATAATGCGCCGGGGGGCCGCAGCCCTTCATCGAGGGAAGGGAGGAGTGAGGTAGTTGCTTGTTCCAGCCAATAATCAAACCCTTACGACCACGTGTCGCATGCGAGGGCGCGGGATTATAGCGAAACTCTCTGCTAAAAAATACTAAGATGCTGATTTTAAGAGGGTTGGGATGTGCGCCGCTGCAAGCTTCCGGGCCTCACCCCAGAGCGCAATATATGGTTTCTATAACACCCCTGGACCACAAAATATGGCGGGTTGCCTGGCCTGCAATTTTGTCCAATATTTCTATACCGCTGCTCGGGTTGGTTGACGCAGGCATACTGGGCCACCTTGATGACACGCGCTATTTGGGGGCAGTCGCGATTGGCAGCGCACTGCTTTCGTTCTTGTATTGGGGATTCAGTTTTCTCCGCATGGGCACGACGGGGCGTGTGGCGCGGGCCCTCGGGGAGGGCAATGAAGGCCGAGCCAACCTCGAACTTTGCCGAGCCGGCGTGATGGCACTGGCGCTGGCAATGCTGGTTTGGCTGCTACACCCCTTCTGGCTGCGCACCGGGCTAACACTGATGTCGCCTGACGCCAGCCTGTCAGGCCTTGCCGCCAGTTATGCGCAAATCCGTATCGCCAGCGCCCCGGCCGTATTGCTGACTTACGCCATTATCGGCTGGTTTATCGGGCATGGGGATACCCGCTGGCCCATGTGGGTGTTGATTGCCACCAACGTGGTGAACATAGCACTGGACGTGCTGTTTGTGGTCGGCCTGGGTTTGGCGAGTGACGGCGCGGCGCTGGCGACCGTATTGGCTGAATATCTGGGGCTGGGCCTTGCGCTAGTTGGTGTGTTGCGTCGTACTGGCCCACTGCACCGACACGTGAACCGACAGGATCTACTCAATATCCGAGTCTATGTGACGCTGTTGCGTAGCAACGGTCATTTGTTTGTGCGCACCATCACCCTGCTTGCGGCGTTTGCGTTTTTCACAGCGATGGGGGAGAGGCTGGGGCCTGCTACGCTCGCTGCCAACGCTTTGCTGATGCAACTACTGCTGCTCACTGCGTACGCCCTGGATGGCTTCGCCTACGCCGTTGAAAGCATGGCGGGCAACCGGGCGGGTGCAGGAGATGAGGCAGGGTTTTATCAGGTAGTGCGGCGCTGTGGGCTGTGGTGTGCCGTGGCTGCGGGCCTGCTCAGCATCGCCTTTTTAACCTTGCAACTGCCCTTGTTCAGGCTTTTAACCAGCCTTCCCGAGGTACTGGCCGTGCTCGATCAGCACCGGTTCTGGCTGGTGCTCCTGCCTTTGGTTGCAGGCCCCACCTACCTGCTCGATGGCGTGTTTATCGGTACCGGCGAAACCCGCGACATGATGCGAACCATGCTGGCCAGCGCGCTGCTGGTCTATTTACCAGTCTGGTACTTTGCCCAGCCCTGGGGCAACAACGGCTTGTGGCTCGCCTTCACCCTGTTCAACTTGGCTCGAGGAGTCACTCTGTACGCCCGCTACCGGAGCCTGTCACGACGCGCAGCGTGGTTTCGACCCGGATGAAAGTTTAGTCATCTACCGCCTGCCTGCGGCTGGTAAGCGGATGTTTATGCTGGTCTCGCAGCACTTATACCTGCCTTATCACTGTGAGCGCGCACCATGACAAGCTGCCCCTTCAACGCCACATTGCTGCACCTGGACAACTTTTCCCGAGGTACTCCACGCGCGGCGGTCGCCAGCTTGCGTGATGCTCAGCGCATTGTTTGGCAGCCAGACGAATATGCGGCCGGCGGCCACTGGTTGGTGCTAGACAAACCTGACATTGATGCAGTACTACGCGATCCAGCCACGTTTTCCAGCAGTTTCGGCCCGCTCCTCGAGGATTTTCCAGAGGAACTCCTGGCCATGCAACGCCAGGCGATGACCTTCCTCGACCCGCCCGAACATCGTACTCGGCGGTCACTGGTCGACCACGCGTTTCAAGCGCATGCCTGTCACGTTCAGCAAGCGCACAAGGACTACGTTATCGTGCTGCTGAACACGGCTTTGCCGCACCAGATCAATCAGCGTTCATGTCAGTGCAGCGCCCTGGCAGCTCGCCTGCGGTGGCGAAAACTCTGACGTCAACGTCGCCGGTGATTACCTCGAGCCTGAGCGCGTCTCGCCTTGGGGCGCGGGCATAAAGGTGTCCTACCGCTTCCTGTAAGTACTTGCGGGCAGGGTTACTCCTGCACTTTATTGCTTGACGGGTCGAGAATCCGCACGACCGCCGCCGGCGTTTCTACACGCCGGGCAGCGGGGCGGCTCACTCGAGTCGCTGGTTCAGTGGCCAATTTATCTTTCGGCCTTGGGTCACTAAAACCACACTCCACACACTCACGCAGGTCGCTGTCGCGGTCTACGACGATGGTGTCCATAGCGCTGCAGCGCGGGCACACCGCGCCCGCAATGAAGCGCCGATTCTGCACTGGTGTCGACATAGAACATTCCCGGGCCAGGGTCGGCTGGCAGGCAGCTGACAGAGCCGCTATTGTAGCAGGATCAAACGAGGAGCCTGGTATGCCGCAAAACACACAAATCCATCTGCGCAGCTTCGCAGGCCACACCCCACGCCTGGGGTTGCGTGTATTGGTTGACGCCACTGCCGTGGTATTGGGTGACGTCGAACTCGGCGACGATGTTTCCGTATGGCCACAAGCAGTCATTCGCGGCGACATGCATCGAATTCGTATTGGCGCGCGCAGCAGCGTGCAAGACGGCAGCGTGCTACACATTACTCACGCCGGGCCGTACAACCCCGACGGCTGGCCGTTGCTTATCGGTGCAGACGTCACCATCGGGCACAACGCCACCTTGCACGGCTGCACCATCGGTAACCGTGTACTGGTGGGCATGGGTGCAACCGTGATGGATGGCGCTATCGTGGAAGACGCCGTGGTGATAGGTGCCTGTGCCCTGGTCACACCCGGTAAAACGCTGCGCAGTGGCTATTTATATGCGGGCAGCCCTGTGCGGGAAGTGAGGCCTCTAAGCCAGAAAGAGCTCGACTACTTCACCTACAGCGCGGCCAATTATGTGCGACTCAAAGACCAACACTTGGCGGAGCTGGAACCAAATTGAAGCGGCTGTCACTGACGATTTACGCCGCTCCCATCAAATTTCGCATCTGCGCAATAACCGGCTGGGTAGCGGGGCGCACCTGACGCCAGCGGTAAAACGATTCAGCCGCCTGTTCAACCAACATCCCAATACCGTCAGCAATAGCCCATGCGGTGTTTTGCGCCGCCCAATGCATGAAGGGTGTTGGCGCCGCCCCGTAGAGCATGTCGTAGCAACAAGCCCGGGCGGTCAGATGAATAGCGGGCAGGGCTGGCATCTCACCCGATAAGCCGGCACTGGTGGCATTAATCAGCAAATCGATCTCGCCCCGCTCAAGCAGTTCGAGGCCGCCACCGTGCACTGGGCCCAGGTCGGTAAACAGTTCGGCCAACGCCTGCGCGCGCGAGGCGGTTCGGTTCGCAATGAGCAGGGATGCCGGGCGCTCGCTCAATAAGGGCTCCAGCACACCACGCACAGCGCCCCCCGCACCGATCAAGGCAATGCGACGCCCCTGCAACTGCCAGCCAAGGTTCGCGACCATGTCCCGCACCAGCCCGATGCCGTCAGTGGTGTCGCCAGTGGTCACGCCATCGACCCCGGTGCTTAACGTATTCACTGCACCGGCACGCCGAGCGCGCTCGGTGAGTACGTCGGCAAACGCGCAAGCCTCTTCCTTAAAGGGCACCGTTACGTTCAGGCCTTTGCCACCGCTGGCAAAAAACCCGCTGGCTGAACGCGCAAAATCATCCAACGCCACGCGCACAGCCCGATACTGCAGTTGCTGGCCGCACTGTTGCGCAAACGCCGCATGAATTGCCGGTGACTTGCTGTGCTTGATCGGATTGCCAAAAACCGCGTACTTGTCTGGTTGGGTATTCATGTGACGTCTGCCCACTGCATGCCGAACAACGCTCCGCAATCGTTATTCACGTAACCAATCCCTGTGCTGCAGGAAGTAGTCCGTCAACTCTGCCTCGGGCGACCCAGATTCAGGGTGATAGTTGTACTCCCAGCGCACCAGCGGTGGCAAGGACATCAGAATGGCCTCGGTACGGCCGTCAGACTGGAGGCCGAATAGCGTGCCGCGATCGAAGACCAGGTTGAACTCAACATAGCGGCCACGGCGGTAAAGCTGAAACTGACGCTCGCGCTCACCCCAGTGCTGGCCTTTTCGGCGTTGCACAATGGGCAAATACGCGGGCAGATAGGAGTCGCCCACTGCACGCATAAACTCGAAGCAGCGCTCAAAACCACCCGCATTCAAATCATCATAAAACAGCCCGCCCACGCCGCGAGGCTCCTGACGATGCTTCAGATAAAAATACTCATCACACCAGCGCTTATAATCCGCGTAAACGTCGTCGCCAAAAGGCGCGCAGGCGGCGGCGGCTACCTCATGCCAGTGGCGGCAGTCTTCACGGTTGCCGTAATAGGGGGTGAGATCGTAGCCGCCGCCAAACCACCAAACGGGCTCCGCACCTTCTTTTTCGGCCACAAACATTCTCACGTTCGCGTGAGACGTGGGTACGTAGGGGTTCCTCGGGTGAATCACCAAAGAGACGCCCATCGCCTGATAGCTGCGCCCCGCCAGCTCTGGCCGGGCAGTGGTCGCCGAGGGTGGCAGGTGCTGGCCCATAACATGGGAAAAATTAACACCGGCTTTCTCGAAGACTGCGCCATCGGCAAGCACCCGGCTGCGCCCACCGCCACCTTCAGCGCGCTGCCACTCATCAACGATAAAAGGCCGGGAACCGTCTTCCGCAGCAAGGGCTTCGCAGATACGCTGCTGTAACCCCAGCAGATAGGTTTTTACATCTTCGACGACCATCGCAGCAGGGTCCTTACGGTAAGCGCAACATTATACGCATGCCACCGCCGAGCTGACACTCGCGCGGTTTGTATCAGGAGCGCAAAACCTGATCGGTCTGCAGGTCGCGAATGACCGACGGGCGCAGCGCCCCGCCGAGAGGCCCTGGTAAAACGCCATCCAGCATACCGCGAAAATAACGATGAATCTGGAACAGGGACAGAGCCGGGCGACTGCCACCAGGATTGGCAGAGGTGGACACCACGGGGCCACCCCAGGCTGAACACAACGCCACCATGCCCGCATGAGCCGTGACTCTCACCGCAACGGTTTCACGGCCGCCGTGTACCCATGGCGCCACCCGCCCATAGTGAGGGATCAGCCAAGTGGTAGGGCCTGGCCAGGAAAGCGCGAGTTTCTGGCGTTGCGCATCCGTGATCCCTGCCAACAGGGGAGCGATTTGCTCCATGCTCGCAGCAACCAGAATCAGCCCCTTTTCAACCGGCCGCTCCTTGATCTGCAGCAGCCGCGCCACCGCCTGCGGATTGTCAGGGTCGCAGCTGAGACCCCAGACCGCCTCGGTGGGGCAGGCAATAACGCCCCCCTCGGCCAAGGCGTGCACAGCAGCACGAAGCTGCAGGGTAGATGGCATGATAAAAACTCCCAATGGCTGACAGCAGCGGGCGAGCGGGGCCTTCAGAGAAGCCCAAGCTTAGCCTGCAACGAGCGCACTAGCGCGGCGGAAAACGAAATTTACCGGCTTCACTTGAACGTGGCAAGCCCGCTATCGCTGCGCAGATACCCCCCGCCCTGGCGCACTACAAAGCCCTGCATTTCAAGCGCGGACAACGCCGCCAGGACCTCCGGCAAAGGCCTGCCCGAGGCCGACACCAAAGCCTCCACACCCACCTCCTCGTAGCCGATAAACGCCAACAACCCGTGCTGGCTGCCCGTTAATTTCCCCGCCTGTTCAAGCCCTGCCAGCGCACGCTCTGGTGGCCGTGGAAACGCCTGCTGAGCATCAAACAGCGAGCCCAGTTCCCCGAGGATATCCTCAATGCCCTGCACCATAACCGCGCCATCGCGCAGTAAATGCAGGCAACCACGGCCACCCAAATGCCCGGGGAACCACGGCAGAGCAAAAACCTCCCGGCCCTGTTCCAGGGCTGTGCCGGCAGTAATCAGCGAGCCGCTTGGCAAGGCCGCCTCCACTACCAGCACACCCAAGGAGAGCCCGCTGATGATGCGGTTGCGAGCCGGAAAGTGGCCCGGCAGGGGTGGCGTCAAAGGGGCAAACTCCGTTACCAGGCACCCTGTATCAAGCAACTCGTCTGCCAAGGCCTGATGACGCCGCGGGTACACCGCTTCAATGCCCGTTGCCATTACCGCAATTGACGCACCCTGAGCGAGCAGAGCGCCGCGATGCGCTGCCGCATCGATACCGAGCGCTAAACCGCTGGTGATGGCCAGGCCGCTTCTGGCTGCACCCGCGGCCAGCTCGGTTGCTGCACGCAGGCCCACAGCACTCGCCTTGCGGCTGCCCACCACCGCAAGTTGCGGCAGCTGCAGAGCCGCAGGCTGGCCGCGTACGTAAAGAAAAGGAGGAGGGTCTGGAATGGCTGCCAACAACGCCGGGTAGCCGGGCTGGCCCAGCACCCGCACCTGAGCATTTACAGCTTGCAACAGGTCAAGCTGGGCCTCTATGTCGACCGGGGCCTGCGGATGACGGCCAAGGCGATGCGCCAAAGCCAAATCCTGCACCGCAGCGGAGCTTGCACCTGCCGCTACAAGGGCCGCAGGATCTGCCTGCCACAGCGCCTCGGGGGTGGTGAAATATTCCAACAGATGTCTGAGCTGACGACCCTGCAGGCGAGGAAGACTGTGCAACAACAAGCACAGGCGAAGAGTTTCGGTGTCCATACATCGTCCTTGACGTAGTCTCCGTTATACAAACGTTGGTAGCGGCACATCCATGGCCGCCTGATTTCTGACTTCTTTAGGGGTTTTTAACCTTATCCAGAACCTTGAGCGGCCGGTTGGTACGCAGTACGAGGGCATAGCTGGCCTTCTCAAACACCTCGAAGACCATCAACAGTCCGGCGCGGGTGTCTGGCAACGTCACATTTTGGCGCGCAACCTGGTCGAAGACCAGGCCACCCACCTGATAAATCGCCAGCACATGCCCTACCTCAATGCCTTCACGCTCGCCCTGGTTCAGCACCACAATATCGCCCTGGCCGATCTGGCTAACGCCACCATCGACCGCGATCATAAAGCCGTCGTCTACCGGTACGCCGGGGGACCGCGGCTGGAAGGTGGAATTCAGGACGCGGTCACGCTGCGGCAACAGGCGATCGGCGATACGAACCTCTTCAGTCACACGGGTGACGGTAAGTTCGGTGACTTCATCAAGGCTACTGCTGACCAGCCGTGCGTTGCCAATATCGATCGCTTGATAACCCAACAGTTCGCCGGTGACCGGGTCGCTGTAGGTGTCGCCCGCGCGGAAAATACCAAAAGTGCGCTCCCCTTCAGGGAAGGGTCCGCGCCCAAACACTTTGTCACCGGGCGCCGCAATCAAACGGCCCTGGTCGCCCGCAACCACATAGGCGGAATTGTTCAATGTTTGCGCGTCAAGAATTCTGTGGCGCTTCAAAAAGGCGCCGATTTCATCCAAGGGGATAACCGGAATGGCCAGATCGAGCTGACTAACCCGCATGCCGGGTTCGAGTTTAACATCTCTCCCACGGCGCAGCGAAAGGCGCGGCTCGCCATTCACCCAGGTCAGGTAGAGCTCATCACCCGGGTAAATCAGATGAGGGTTATCGACCTGCGGGTTGGCGTCCCACAGTTCAGGCCAACGCCAAGGCTGGCGCAAATACATGCCCGAAATACCCCAGAGCGTATCACCGCGCTTGACCACATACACATCAGGAACGTCTTCATTAAGCTCTACGGCTGCACTAACAATGCTGCCAAAAAACAAACTCCCGAGCAGTACGAGACATACCGAAAAAGACTTCGCTCTCATGATTCCTTCCAGCCCGTCCCTGTTATCATCCGCGCGCCACAAGATAAGGCGTGCAATTCCCCATGCCAGCGGGCGGGTGACCGCAGACGCAGCACTGGGCACCACCTTGCCAGCAGCGATATACTAAGCACAGTTTGCGGCGGGCATGGGTTCGTGGCAAGCCCCAATGTGACTAATTCACCATAGCACCAATCCGCCCCAAAGGCAGCTAACTCCATGGCACTACTCGACATTCTTGAATTTCCAGACCCACGGCTGCGCACCAAGGCTGCGCCAGTTGCCGAGGTGACAGACGCCACACGCAACTTGGTTGATAACCTGCTGGAGACTATGTATGCAGCACCCGGCATAGGCCTTGCTGCCACTCAGGTTAACGTACACCAACGCGTGCTGGTGATCGACGTGAGCGAGGAACACAACCAGCCACTGGTCTTCATTAACCCCGAAGTAACCGTACTCAACCCTGAATTGGGCGAATATGATGAGGGCTGCCTGTCGGTCCCGGGCTTTTATGAAACTGTCCAGCGGCCCCAGCGCATCTCCGTTACGGCTCTGGATCGCAACGGTGAATGCTTCAGCCGCGAACTAGACGGCCTGCTGGCCATCTGCCTGCAGCACGAAATCGATCACCTGGACGGTAAACTCTTCGTAGACTACATCTCGCCCGTCAAACGCCAGCGGATTCGCAAGAAGCTGCAAAAAGAACAGCGGCGTCAGGACTGAGTGGTGAATCACGCCCCTTTGCGCATTCTGTTTGCCGGCACGCCTGCGTTTGCAGCCACCCATTTACAGGCTCTGTTAGCCAGCCACCATCACATTATTGGCGTATTCACCCAGCCCGACCGGCCGGCCGGGCGCGGTAAAAAACTGCAGGCGAGCCCGGTCAAACAGCTTGCAGAGCAGTCCGCTATCCCGGTGTGTCAGCCGGTAAGCTTGCGTAACGCCGAAGCACAGGCTGAGCTGGCCAATTTCCATGCTGACGTGCTGGTGGTGGTTGCCTATGGCCTGATTCTACCCCAGGCAGTGCTCGACGCGCCGCGCCTGGCTTGCCTGAACGTGCACGCTTCGCTGCTGCCCCGTTGGCGGGGCGCGGCACCCATTCAGCGCGCCATTGAAGCGGGGGACACACAAACGGGAATTACCATTATGCGCATGGACGCCGGGCTCGATACCGGCGACATGCTGGCGCATGCGTGCTGCCCTGTTAGCCCGCTGACCACCGCCGCCCAGCTGCACGATGAACTTGCCGAACTGGGGTCACCACTGTTGCTGGAGGTACTAAACGACCTGCCCGCGCGCCTTGCCGCAGGCATTGTGCAAGACGACAGCCTCGCCACCTACGCGCATAAAATTGAGAAAGCAGAAGGTGCCATCGACTGGCACCGTGATGCCTTTGAGCTGGCCCGCCAGGTCGCGGCCTTCAACCCGTTTCCAGTGAGCTACAGCCTGCTCGCGGGTGAACGGATACGAATATGGGCCGCAGAAGCCGTAAACACCGAGAACGCTAGCGATCCCGGTACGGTACTGGAGGTTAACCGCGAGGGCATTCATGTGGCCTGCGGCAGCGGCAGCCTTGTTCTGCGCACATTACAGATGCCCGGCGGTAGAGCACTGCCCGCCGCTGACATCCTCAACGCGCAGAGTAGCCTCTTTGCAACCGGTGCGTGTTTCCAGCCCGACTCCACCCAAGGTATACGCTAATGACCCTGGATACCCGAGCCGCGGCAGCACGCGCGATTGCCGGTGTGCTTGCGGGTGGCTCCCTTAACAACCTCCTGCCTGCCGCTCTGGAGACCGTCAGCAGCCGCGACCGGGGCCTGCTGCAGCAATTGTGCTACGGCACACTGCGCTTGTATCCTCGGCTGCAACCTCAGGTGCAGGCACTACTCGCCAAGCCGCTGCGCAGCAAAGACAGCGATATAGAAGCCCTGCTATTACTGGGCCTTTACCAACTTGACGACACCCGAATTCCAGACCACGCCGCCGTTGCGGCAACAGTGGCTGCCACCAAGGCGCTAAAAAAGGACTGGGCCCGAGGGCTGTGCAATGCCGTACTCCGGCGTTTTTTGCGGGAGCGTGCAAGCCTGGCCGAGCAGCTGTCGCCGGCCGCGCAGGCTGCGCATCCACAGTGGCTGTACGACACGTTGCAACAGGATTGGCCGCAACACGCTGGGGCAATACTCTCGGCCAACAACGAACAACCACCCATGGTGCTGCGCGTGAACGCTCAACAACTGTCGCGGGAACACTATCTGCAGCGGCTTGCAGAGGCAGGCATTGAAGCGCGGGCAGGCGATTTGGCGCCCGAGGCTATTTATCTTGATACTGCCACTGACGTGAACCTGTTGCCCGGCTTTGCCGAGGGGCAGGCCAGCGTACAAGACGAAGCGGCTCAGCTCGCCGCTGTTTTGCTGGCGCCCGCAGCGAGCGAGCGCGTGCTGGATGCCTGCGCAGCACCCGGCGGCAAAGCCTGTCACCTGCTGGAACGCGAGCCCGGCGCACTACTCACTGCCATGGACATCGATAGCACTCGCTTGCAGCGTGTGCACGACAACCTGCAGCGCCTGCAACTCAAGGCAAACGTCATTACCGGCAATGCTGCCGAGCCGCCAGAAGCTCTGCTTACAGAGCGCTTTCACCGTATTCTCGTGGATGCTCCCTGTTCTGCCAGCGGCGTGATTCGCCGCCACCCCGACATCAAGCTCCTGCGCCGGCCTCACGATATTGCAGCACTGGCCGCACAACAAGGCGCCATTTTGCAGGGTCTATGGCCTTTATTGGCGCCGGGGGGGACACTACTCTACGTCACCTGCTCGGTCCTGGAAGCAGAAAACAGCGGGGTCATTCAAGACTTTTTACAACGCACGGAAGATGCCGAACTGCTGCCACTGAGTGTGGGCATTGCGCGGGCGGCAGGCAGCCAAATTTTACCCACAAGCCACGGCCCCGATGGCTTGTTTTTCAGCCTGCTGCGGCGGCGCATCGCTGGCGCCCCATAGAGTGCAGTATTGCAGCCGATCGGCCCTTACATTCAGCCCGACTTTTTATTAAGGTGGCGGGAATTTCAGGGGGACAGCCCCAGCCATGAAAATCATCATACTGGGTGCCGGGCAAGTTGGCGGCACACTCGCGGAACATCTCGCTAACGAACAAAACGATATCACGATCGTCGATACCGATGCTGATCGTCTGCGCGAACTGCAGGATCGCCTCGATATCGGCACCGTGAACGGCAGTGCCTCGCACCCGGATACGCTATACCAGGCCGGGGCCGATGATGCCGACATGCTGATTGCCGTCACCAATAGCGACGAAATCAACATGATGGCCTGCCAGATCGCGCATTCCTTGTTTAACACGCCGACGAAAATATCCCGCGTGCGTGCGCCCAATTACCTGGCCCATCAGGAAAAGCTGTTCACACCGGATAATATCCCGGTGGACGTGATCATTGGCCCGGAGCAGCTGGTCACCAAGAACATCGTCGAGCTAATCGCCAACCCCGGGGCACTACAGGTACTCGACTTTGCAGACGGGCGTATTCAGCTGGTGGCCGTGCGCGCCTTCCACGGCGGCCCTATTGTCGGCCATGAATTGCAGGACATTCGTAAGCACATGCCCAAGGTGGATACCCGGGTAGCCGCAATTTTCCGTCGCGACCGGGCCATTATTCCTGAAGGCAATACGGTGGTAGAGGCGGACGATGAAGTGTTCTTCATCGCCGCCCGCAAAGATATACGCAAGGTGATGTCGGAGTTGCGCAAGGTCGACAAGCCCTACCAGCGGGTTATGATTGCCGGCGGCGGCAACATCGGGGCCACACTGGCACAAAGTATTGAGCGCGATTATCAGGTCAAGGTGATCGAGCAATCCTACCCGCGCTGCCGAATACTCTCGGAATCACTCAAGCACGCGATTGTGCTGCACGGCAGTGCCTCTGAGCCGGGGCTGCTGACCAGCGAAAACATTGAGTCCACCGACGTATTTTGCGCGCTCACCAACAACGATGAATCCAACATCATGATGTCGATGCTGGCCAAGCGCATGGGGGCAAAGAAAGTCATCACCTTGATCACTAACCCGGCCTACGCAGACCTTGTCGGCGATGAAATCGATATCGCCATATCACCCCAGCAAATCACCATCGGCAGCCTGCTCACCCACGTGCGCCGCGGGGACATTTCCAACGTGCATTCACTGCGCCGCGGCGCAGCCGAAGCAATTGAGGTGACGGCACGCGGTGATGCCTACTCCTCCCGCGTCGTCGGGCGCAGCCTGGATGAAATCAATCTGCCCGAAGGTGTCACCATTGGCGCCATCGTGCGCGGCGACGAAGTGCTGATTGCACACGGCCACATTTTGGTGGAAAGCGGCGACCACGTCGTGCTGTTCCTCACCGACCGCAACCGCATCTCCGCCGTGGAAAAACTCTTCGCGGTCGGTTTCGGCTTCTTCTCCTGAGGCGCGCAATATGCACCTGAGCATATCACTGCGTATTCTCGGTCTGCTATTGATGCTGTTCAGCAGCACCCTGCTGGTGCCCATGGGGGTGGCCCTGCTGGACGATGACCACACCATCAGCAGCTTTGCCAGCGCGCTGGCGCTAACCTTTAGCGCAGGGTTGTTGTGCTGGCTCCCCGTGCAGCACGTGCGCCATGAACTGCGAATCCGCGACGGCTTTCTGGTGACCTCACTATTCTGGACGGTACTGGGGGTGGCAGGTTCCCTGCCGTTCATGCTCACAAACGGGCTGGAATTGAGTGTGATGGACGCTATTTTTGAGTCTATTTCTGGCCTTACCACCACCGGCGCAACCGTGATTACCGGCCTGGATAACCTGCCACGCTCCATCCTGATCTATCGCCAGTTGCTGCAGTGGCTGGGCGGCATCGGGATTATCGTGATCGCCGTCGCGGTACTGCCCATGCTCGGCATAGGGGGTATGCAGCTGTATCGTGCGGAAATTCCCGGGCCAACCAAGGACCGCAAACTCACTCCGCGCATCGCCGAAACGGCCAAGGCGCTGTTTTTTGTCTACCTCGGGCTGACAGCGGTGTGTGCACTGGCTTACTGGGCAGCGGGCATGTCCGGTTTTGACGCTGTTGCACATGCATTTTCCACCGTAGCCATTGGGGGCTTCTCTACCCACGATGCGAGCATGGGGTACTTTCAGAGTAATACCATCCTGCTGATCTGCAGCCTGTTTATGGTGATTTCAGCGATGAACTTTGGCCTGCACTTTCTCTCTTGGCGCCGCCGCAGCCTCTCGGGCTATCGCCAGGACTCCGAGTCGCGGTTCTTTCTTGGCGTACTACTGATCGGTATTGCAGTAACGTGCAGTTACTTGATCCTTACCGACACACTGTCGCTGAGTGACGGCTTGGTGCACGGCCTGTTCCAGACCATCTCCATTACCACCACCACCGGCTTTGCCACCCAGGACTTTGCCACCTGGCCCACATTTCTGCCGGTGATGCTTATCATGTTCTCGTTTATGGGTGGCTGTGTGGGCTCCACAGCGGGCGGCATAAAGGCTGTTCGCTTGATGCTGATGGCCAAACAGGGCGTCCGCGAACTGAAGCAACTGGTGCACCCCAAGGCAATCATTCCGCTAAAAATCGGCAAACACCGGGTAGAAGCGTCTGTTGTGAGTGCAGTCTGGAGCTTCTTTGCGGTGTATATTTTCGTTTTTATTACAGTGATGCTGGCGCTGCTGGCAACCGGTATGGACTTCCTCACCGCGTTTTCCGCTGTTGCTGCCGCCATTAACAACCTGGGGCCAGGCCTGGGTGAGGTTTCGGCCAACTACGCGAGCATCACCCCTGTTGCCAAGGGGCTGCTGTGCCTGGCCATGCTGCTCGGCCGACTGGAAATTTTTACCCTGCTGGTGCTGTTCACCCCCATGTTCTGGCGTTTGTAGGAACACCTGCTACTGTCACCGGCGTTGCGGCTGCCCTGTGCGGTATTATCGCGGCGCGTCCTTGGGAAACCTTCTCTGGCACTGAAAGCTTGGCTGGCTGGCGGCGAAATCGCTCCGGCAATGGTCATCCACATAAACAGCGCTACTTCCGCGAACGCGTGATCAGCTCATAGGCCGAGGTGATTTCCTGCGACTTTTCGGTGGCCACTTTCAACATATCATCCGGCACGCCCTGAGCGATCAGTTTATCCGGATGATGTTCACTCATCAGCTTGCGATAGGCCTTTTTCAAGTCACGTTCAGGCACATCAGGGCTGACGCCCAAAGCAGCATAGGCAGCCGCCAGTCGATCCGGGCCCGCCTGTTGGCCGCTGCCCGTACCCTGATGGAACTGCCCTTGTGCCTGGGCCATACGCAACAACTGGTCAACGTGTGCCGCATTAAAGCCCAGCAAACCTGCCACGCTGTCTAGCACACGCCGTTCGGCCGCTTCGATGCCGTGGTCGACCACCGCCAGCGACACCAGAAACATCAGCAACGTTTGGCGCAAGGCAATTTGCTGGCCGCCCAGCGCCAGAAACTCAGCGACACAAGCAGCCGCATCGAATTCTTGCGCCGCACCGCGTTTGAACAACTCGATGGCGCGTTGACGCTGTGCATTGGTCAGGCCCATCTGACGGATAATCATCTCGGTATGATCGATCTCCCCTTGGGAAATCCGCCCATCCGCTTTCGCCAAGTGGCCCAGTAACAGGAAAATCGTTTCGAAGAAGCGTTCCTTGATCCGCGCGATATTCTCCGGCGAATGTGCTTCCATCGTGCGGCGCAGGCCGCGATCAAATTGATGGCCGAGAAAAATACCCACCGCAAGCCCAATAGGCCCGCCGAGCAGCAGACCGAGTAGGCCCGCCACCAATTTGCCGTAAAACATACTGCTCCTGCTGTCAGCTCGCGCGGCTGATGTAACTGTTGAGAACAAGGGGCCTCGCATATAATGCGGGCTAAAGTGGCTGTATACTACCCAGCTTTTTTGCGAACCGCGAACAGGTGTTGCCGTGTCCCCAGCCCCACTGTCTTTTCAAGACCTCATTCTTACTCTGCAGCAATTCTGGGCCAAGCAGGGCTGTGTGATCTTGCAGCCACTGGATATGGAGGTCGGCGCAGGCACCTTTCACCCTGCGACATTCCTGCGCGCCATTGGCCCGGAGAGCTGGAACGCCGCCTACGTGCAGCCCAGCCGCCGGCCCACGGACGGCCGCTATGGGGAGAACCCCAACAGGCTGCAGCACTACTACCAGTTTCAGGTCATCATGAAGCCCTCTCCCGCGGCGTTTCAAGAGCTCTATTTGGAGTCGTTAAACGCCTTGGGCATCGACAGCGCGGTCCACGATATCCGCTTCGTAGAGGACAACTGGGAGTCACCCACACTAGGGGCCTGGGGCTTGGGTTGGGAGGTGTGGCTCAACGGCATGGAGGTCACGCAGTTTACGTACTTCCAACAGGCCGGCGGCCTCGAGTGCTACCCCGTCAGCGGAGAGATCACCTATGGTCTAGAGCGCATCGCCATGTATCTGCAGGGTGTAGACAGCATCTACGACCTGGTGTGGACTCGCGGCCCCAACGGCTGCGTCAGTTACGGCGATGTGTTTCACCAAAATGAAGTGGAGATGTCGCAATACAACTTTGAGGAAGCCGATACCGGCTGGCTGTTTGGCCAATTCGACCAGTGCGAAAGCGAGGCGCAGCGCTTGATCGAGCTCAACCTGCCGCTACCCGCCTATGAGATGGTGATGAAGGCCTCGCACACATTCAACCTGCTCGATGCCCGGCACGCTATATCCGTGACGGAGCGTCAGCGCTTTATTCTGCGCGTGCGCACGCTGGCACGCGGCGTTGCACAGGCGTATTTCGACGCGCGCGCGGCCCTCGGCTTTCCGCTGGCGGCAGAGGCATTGCGACACGAGGTCCTCGCCACGCTCAGCAAGGAGGCGCAGGCATGAGCGCGACTGAGACACTACTGATCGAACTTGGCACAGAGGAACTGCCGCCAAAAGCGCTGAAGACGCTTGGCCTGGCCTTCCGCGATGGCATCGTGGCAGGGCTGGCACAGCGCGGGCTGGAGCACACTGCCGTGCAATGGTTTGCCACGCCCCGGCGCCTGGCGGTGCTGATTGAGCAGGTGTCGCTGCAAGCACCGGATCGCGAGCAGGAGATTCAGGGGCCTCCCGCCGACAAAGCGCGTGACGAACAGGGCAACTGGACGCCGGCGGCGGTGGGCTTCGCACGGAAGCAGGGCCTGGAGCCCGACGCCTTGTCGGTTGTGGAAACACCTAAAGGCCCTCGGCTGTGCCTGCGCAACACCCAGCGCGGCGCGAATCTTGGCGACAGCTTCAACGAGATTATCCACGACAGTATTCGTGACCTGCCGATACCCAAACGCATGCGTTGGGGAGCAAGCCGGGTGGAGTTTGTACGCCCGGTACACTGGGTGGTCGCCATGCTCGGCAGCGAATCACAATTCGGCGAAGTGCTGGGTTTACCCACCGGCAACACCACCCGCGGGCACCGTTTTCACAGTCACGGCATCATCACCCTGAACCGGCCGGAGGAATACCAGGCCAAGCTAGCTGAGGCAAAAGTGATCGCTAACTTTACTGAGCGGCAGGCCATGGTGCGGGAGCAAGTTGAGGTCGAGGCCAGTGCACTGAAGGCACAGGCGGTGATCGACCCGGCGCTTCTGGACGAGGTGACCGGGCTGGTGGAATGGCCGGTCGCGCTGACTGGCAACTTTGAGGCGCGCTTTCTGAACGTGCCGGCAGAGGCACTGATCTCGTCAATGAAGGAACACCAGAAATATTTCCACGTCGTGGACGCCGAAGGTGCGCTGCTGCCCCATTTCATCACACTGTGCAATATTGAAAGCAGCGACCCGGCACAGGTGATTGCGGGTAACGAACGGGTGATTCGCCCACGCCTGAGTGATGCCGCGTTTTTCTTTGAGACCGATAAAAAGCACAGCCTGCATTCACGGGTGGACGGGCTGCGCAGCATTGTGTTTCAACAAAAGCTGGGCACGCTTTACGACAAAGCCCAGCGCGTCTCCACCCTGGCAGGGCAATTGGCCGAACGGCTCGGCAGCAGTGCAGCCGATGCACAGCGCGCTGGCCTGCTGTGCAAAGCAGACCTGGGCACGCAGTTGGTGCTTGAGTTTGCCGACTTGCAGGGTACCGCCGGTGCCTACTATGCACGCCACGACGGCGAGTCCAGCGACGTCGCCGCCGCGCTGGAAGAACACTATTGGCCTCGCTACGCCGGTGACCGGTTGCCCCAGGGCCTGACCGCCGCAGCGCTCGGTATGGCCGACCGTCTGGATACTCTGGTGGGTATCTTTGGCATCGGCCAGCCGCCCACCGGTTCCCGGGATCCGTTCGCCCTGCGCCGTGCCTCTTTGGCCGTCTTGCGTATCCTTGTGGAGAAGGAACTGGAGCTGGACTTACGCGATTGCCTGGCGCTGGCGGTGAGCGGCTATGCGCAGGGTACGCTGGCCGAAGGCACGGCTGAACAGGTTTTGGACTATATGCTGGAGCGCTTCCGTGCGTGGTACGAAGAGGCCGACATTCCGCCAGAGGTCTTTAAGGCAGTAAGCGCCAACAAACCCAGCAGGCCCCTGGATATACAGCGCAGAGTCTTGGCGGTGCATGCATTTAGCCAACTACCTGAAGCGGCAGCGCTGGCCGCTGCGAACAAGCGGGTGAGTAATATTCTGGATAAATTGGAACAGGGCTTTACCTTTGGCGAAGTGAATACAAGCCTGCTGCACGACCCAGCCGAGCAGCTTCTAGCGCAGCGCCTCACCGAGTTGGGCAGCACCAGCGAGAGCCACCTCGGCGCCGGGGCATACCGCGAAGCGCTGTCCTGCCTTGCGGCCCTGCAGGGCCCGGTCGATGCTTTTTTTGATCAGGTCATGGTGAATACAGAGGATTCTGCGCTGCGCTGCAACCGCCTCAACCTGCTCCATGCTCTACGCGAAAGGTTCCTGCGGGTGGCGGATATTTCGCAACTGGCCGTGCCTCGCAGCGGCTAGGCGACGGTGCCGATCAGCGCGCTCGACAGCCCCTGGTTTTTGCCTGCTCTCGGCATCCTGATCGGGCTCGTCTGTGGTTTGCTCGCAGCGCTTGTTTGGAGGCTGCGGCTGCAACAGGGCCAGCAGGCCGCACAGTCCCAACAGCTGGCGCAGCTTTCCCAGCGCCATGAGAAGCTGCGCAGCGAGTATGACCGGCTGTTGGCGCGGCAACGCGAACAGGAGCGCCAGCACGGGACACAGCTGCAGCTTCTGAACGAAAACCGTGAGCAGCTGAAGCTGGAATTCGAGCACCTCGCCAATCGTATTTTTGAAGCTCGCGGGCGCCAATTCAGTGACAGCAGCAAGGAGGCCCTGGGGCAGCTGCTGCAACCGTTCCGCGAGCAGATCAGCAGCTTCCAGCAGCGCGTGGACCGGGTTCATTCGGAGTCCCTGCAAGGCCAAGCGACACTGGAAGCGGAATTACGCAAAGTCCTGGACGTCGGGCTGGCCATGAGCACCCAGGCCAGCAACCTGGCCAGCGCCCTCAAGGGCGACAAAAAGACCACGGGGAACTGGGGTGAAGCACAGCTAGAGCGCACCTTGGAACTGGCCGGTTTGCAGCCCGGTGAACACTATGTCACGCAGGCCGCTTTTCGCGACGAACAAGGCCGTCGGCGCTTACCGGACGCGCTGATCAAACTGCCGGATAATCGCCACCTGGTGATCGACAGCAAGGTCTCATTGGTCGACTACGAAGCGGCTGTTGCGGCCGATACAGACGCCGAAAGAGACGCCCGACTCGACGCTCACAGCAAGGCTGTACGCCAGCATATCGACGATCTCGCCGGTAAGGAGTACGCCAATCTACCCGGCATGGGCAGCCCTGATTTTGTCTTGATGTTCATGCCGGTGGAGCCGGCCTGGATTGAAGCGATGCGCCACAGCCGCGACTTATTTGGCTACGGCTACCAGCGTGGCGTGGTGCTGGTGTCTCACAGTACGCTTATGCCTGTGTTACGCACCGTCGCCAACCTGTGGATTGTGGAACGCAGCAACCGGGAAGCACAGGAGATCAGCCGCAGTGCCGGTGACCTCTACAACCAGGTGTGTACTGTAGCTGAACGTTTACAGCGCCTGGGCAACACCCTGCAAACCGCGGCCAATCAATACAATAGCACCGTGCTCAGCCTCAGCGGGAGGCAGGGGCTTGCAGGCAAAGTCGACCGTTTCCAGCATTTGTCGACCACTACCAGTAAGCAGATGCCTACGCTGGAACCACTCCATTTAGATATCGACGTTGACCGCCTGGCCGCTGTGGACCGCGACGCGTGCGACTCAGCCAGCCCTCAACCACTCTCGTCACCAGGGCGGGAAGCCGGCGCAAAAGAGGATAGTTAACGCGGCTCAAGCTGCATCATCAGCGGAACGACGGGTGCCGCCGCAAGCGACCATGCGAATGGTCCGCTGACAGGTTTGCAACCGGGTTTCAGCTGGCTTCGTTTGGAACACCCGCACACAGCCGCGCTCGGTCAACCCAAAACTCCCCTAGGTCAGGTACGCGACATAAGCGGCCGTCGAGCTGCGCGACCGCCAATACGCCACTCAACTCTTCAGCGGCCTGGTCGCGCAGGTCATCCGCTTGCAGCAGCCGGTATTCCAATGGCAACGATGCCAGTGGCACTGCCCAATACGACGGTGCACCGTGGCCAGCGAGCCCAAACAATACGGCATAGGTATTTGCGGCAGGCGTCGTCCCATGAACGGGGACCAGTTGGCCACGCCAATCCAATGTGTCCGTCACCGGTTGCGAAACAACCACAACCTCCGCGAGGCTATTCAAGGGCACTACCCACGTGGCGCCATCGGTACAGGGCAAAACCACGGCAGGTATAGCGCTTGCAGCAGGGGGATTCATTTCAACTCAGCCGCAGTGGATACCCGGTCAACTCCGCGATCTGTTCAACCAGCAGTGGAAAGTTGAAGGGTTTACCCATATAGCCGCTACAGCCGGCCTGTTCAGCCAGCGCGCGGTGTTTGGGTCCGGTGCGCGAAGTCACCATGATCACAGGAATCGACTGCAAGCGGGCTGAGCGACGAATCTCACGCAGGGTTTGGATGCCGTCTTTCAACGGCATTTCAATATCCAGCAAAATGATATCGGGCAAGCGATGGATACCGGCCAGCAACTCCATTGCCACAAGTCCATTCTCCGCAGTCACCGTCTCTACACCCAAGCTCTGCAGCTGGCTAGTCGCCACCATGCGCTGGGTGCGTGAGTCGTCCACCACCATCACCAACAGATTAACATCGGGTACCGGCTCCAAGGGCAGAGCCGGCACAGACTCTAGCGCTTGCCGAGTCACCAGCTGGTTCAGGTTCAAAGCCACAATAGCGCGGCCGTCAGCACTGGTGGTGCCCCCAACCACCCAGGGCAGAGCGGCAAACTGGCTGCCCAGTGAGCGAATCACCAATTCCATCGCTTCTTCCACACGGTCCACCGCTATCGCCATGTGCCGCTGCCCAGAGCCCGCCACAATCACAGGTACCGTGGCGCCCCAGTTGTCACGGTCAGGTAAAGGCACGCCGGAACACAAGGCTGCCAGATACGCCGGCTCACAGCGACGACCGAGCAGTGGCAGGTCGGCGCACTCCTGCACCGCCTTAAGAAACTCCTCCACCGGCACATGCTCAATTCCGATCAGCCCGTCGAAGGGAATGGCATAAGCCGTATCTGCTACCGTCACCAGTAAAGCGCCATTGACGCTGATGTTGGAGGGAATACGAATACGGAACGTAGTGCCACGGCCAACGTTGGACTCAATTTCGATATCACCACCAATGCGCTGCAGCTCACCCATGACGATATCCATGCCGACTCCGCGGCCAGAAATCTCACTGATTTTGTCCGCAGTGGAGAAACCGCGGTGGAACACCAAACGCTGCGCCTCGCGAGCACTGAGGCTGTCGACGTCGATATCCAAACCTTTCTTGCGCGCCTGAGCGCGCATTCGCTGAGGGTCAATGCCACGGCCGTCGTCGCTCAGTGCGAGTACATAATCCGTACCTTGCTTGCGCACTTCAATGCTAATTACACCGGTATCCGATTTACCCGCCGCAATACGCTCAGCGGGCGACTCGATGCCGTGATCCAGCGCGTTACGCACCATATGCTCCAGAATAATCTGGCAGCAAGCATGGCTATCGCGATCGAGTTTACCGGCTTCACTAATGACCCGGAAGTTCACCGCCTTGCCGAGTTCGGCACTCACGGTACGCACAATACGCCGCAGCCCGGGCATCAGCCGCGAAACCGGCACCACCCGCGCAGCACGAATCGACGACCCGAGTGAGGCCACGATGCCCGCTTGCTGCTTCAACAAAGCTTCGGCGGCTGAGGTATGGCGGCCCGCCAGGCGCGCCAATTCGTCCAAGTCGTCTACCGCCTCACGCAAAATGCTCGCCGCTTCGTGAATATCCGAGTACTGATCCATTTCCAGCGCATCGAGCTCATCATCGGCGCTGCTGCGTCGGCCCGTGGCACTGAGCAGTGCCCGGTCAGAAATACGCCCGATATGCGTGTGCAGGGAACCCAAACGGCTGAGTAACTCCCCTATGGCGCGCTTGTTCTGCAACATGCTCTGCGAGGCGCGTACACCCAGCTTCTGCACGTCGTTACCCAGATTGAGCAAATAATCCAGCGCATCCGGGCTGATGCGAATAGTCTGTTGGGTGCCGAGCGCCTGTGCCCCGGCATCGGCGATTTTGCGGTCTTCCGAGCGCTGCCCCGGGGCCAGTGGCTGCAACTGTGCTGCCAATGAGGGCCCGCCGCCTGCCAGCGCGCCATCGCTGACGGCAAGGGGGGGGCATCCTGCTGCAAGGGCAACTCGCTCGCCACGTCATTGCGGGTGTTCTGGACATGATCGTAACCACGCACCGTAGCGTCTAGCCAGGCGTTGATAATGCGAAAATACAACGCTTCCCCACCGGGTTCGCAAGGCAGGCGGTCGAGTAGCGTTTCAAAGTTATGGATGAGCGTGCCGTAACGCTGTAACCCCACCCCCTTGGCAATGCCTTTCAACGTATGCAGAACACGCGATACCTGCTTGGGTGCGTCAACACCGCCAGGATCACGCTCCCAGGCGCCGAAGCCATCCTCAAGCTTTTCCAGCTCGGCACCCGCTTCCTCAATGAAGGCGTCGAGAAAATCCTTAAACAGCTCACTGCCACCGCGAGTGCTAAAGGTAAAGGTAATATCACGCGGTACGCACCAGGAAAGCTCCGCCGCCGCCAGGGCCTCTGCCTCCAAGGGCGCGTCAGCAACCTCTTCCAGTGAAGCCTGCATCGTAAGCGGCAACCTTGAATTGACGGGCGGCGCTGGCTCGGTTGGCTCGGTTGGTATTGAAGCCCATGCGGGCGGAGGCGCAAGTTCAGGCTCGGGTTCAACGACACGCTCTGGCTCTGGCTCTGGCTCTGGCTGCAAATTCGGCTGGAATAAACGTTCGGGTGCCAGTTCTAGCGAGGCAGCCTCAGCAGGCGCTAACGGTTCACGAGTAACTACGCCATCCATTATCGATTCAGCCGCCAAATCCAGCTCAGCCGCTTGGACGGCCACCGACAGATCAGCCTCGTCCAGCCGAATAGTACCCAGTAGCGCCGGCGGGGGCCCAAGGTTGAGCACGTCTGTCCCAGCCAGATATGCCAAGGCTGCACCCCGCTCGACACTGGCAGCTCCGCGCGCATGACGCACGGCAATGAATTCCTGACGCGGTGCATTGGCGCGCGCAGGGTCGCCATCTCCCGAGTGCCCACCATAAATTCCGCTGGAATCGCTCACCGAAGTGAGCACAATCTCCTCTTCGATAAAGTCAAAAAGATCATCTGCTACTGCACCGCCCAGCATATGACGGCCACCCAGCTGTGCCTCTTGATCACTCAGCGCAGCATCAACTCGGCGCAGCCGTTCACCCGCGACCGCAAACAGCTTTTCCTCAGGCTCATTCAAGCGCCTGTTCAACAGCCAACGGAATGCGTGTTCGCCCCACTGCTCAACGAGTGCCTGAGCCCAAGGTTCCTGCAACAGGTCGTCGATTGCGGGCTCATTCTGGTTACCGTCCATCGGCGACTCCCCGGCCAAGGCCGATACAGCGATTGCGCAGGTTTCGAACCCGAGCAGCGTCAAAATACCCAGCACCGCCACAGGTGGCGACGAGTTCGGGCAGGGCCTCCAGCACCTCTTCCAGCAACGCTGGCAGCAAGGGGTCAAGCGGGGTCTGGCTCTCCAGCACCCGGTCTAGCAGGTCCTGCACATCGCGGCCCAGGTCACCCAGGGTGTAGAGCCCCACCGCATTGCCATTACCTTTAAAGGTAATGGCAATGCCGACGAATTTCACGCAAACGCTCATCGCGTGCGGGCGCGGCAACCCAAGCCGGCAGCTCGCTTTGCAGGCGCTCAATAATCTCCTGCGACTCTTCCAGAAAGACTTCACGAAACGCAGCGGGAATCGTCTCTGCTGGTTCTGGTTCTGGTATCGACTCAACAGGCGCGCTGTCGGTCTGTTGCGAGTTGGGCAAGAGACCGGCATCGGCTGGGCTGCTGGCAATATCAACCGCCGTCGGCGCTGGCGTCAACAAAGCCACCTGGCTTTCAGCTGCCTGTAACAGGCTTTTAGCGTCACGCGAAGGGTCTAGGCAAAGACGCTCCATGTACAGAGAAAACCAGGCGAGGGCTTGCGCAAAACTCATGGCAGCCGGCCATTGTGTGGTGAAACTGCCAACAGCTGCGTACAACCAGTGCCCCAGCTCGCTGGCCACTACGGCTTCGCGCCCGAGGCCGAGTAAGGCGAGGGCATCCGCCATCGCCAATAAATTTTCGGCGGAGCTGTTGCGTAGCTCAGCATCCTCTCCTTGCTGAAGCTGTTCCTGCAGCTCGTTCAACCGCGAGCTGGTAGCCGCCAACAAAGGTAATGTCGCGGCAATAAACGCATCCTCACCTGGCTGCGAATCACGCCGGAGCAAGCCTTCAGAGAGCGCTATTTGGATTTCGACCAGCGTGCGCGCCAGTGTCAATACAAGCTGCCGGCAGCGCGTGCGATCTTGCGCAAAGCGGCCCGCGCACAACTGCTGCAGGACCTCGCCCGCAGCCCGCAGATCTTCTGCGAGCACATCTTCACCGGCGGCCAGCAGACGCAGGCGAATGCCTTGCATCTGCTCAGCGGTGTTTTCAGGCGCTGGAGCCTGGCCCAACGCAACCGCCTCGAGATCGGCATGCTCGAGTACACCCACCAAGCCCTCAAGCCGCTCGGCAGCGCCGTTTAACGCCGCCTGCAAGGCATCGCCATGAATCAGGCCGCGCTGCGCGTCGGTCAAAGTGCATTCGGTGATACCAAACACCTGCCAAACATGCGCGACATACAGCGGCTGCACCGGGCAGGCAGCCATGTAATACAGCATTTGCTGGATATAGTCTGCATAGTCCATGGCCGAGTCGTTAGCACTGCCGTGCTCTCGGGCATGCTTGATCATAAACGCACCCGCTTTAAAGATCCGCGCGATGCATTCATCCGGCTCGGCCAACTCTGCCGCCAAGGCTTCACACAGTGCCATCAGCAAGAGCCAGAATGGCTCTTGCGCACTGCCCTGCATCAGACCGTGCATTTTTTGTGCGATGCGCGCCACTGTGCGCACACTTTCTGTGCTCTGCTGGGCGCCCAATGCCCCCTTGGCACCCTGTAAATAGGGGGCAAGCAACACATCGGCAGCGCGCCGAACGGCCTCTTCTGTAGAGGCCGGCCCAGTGGCGGATACTCCGCAATTAGGCGCAAATGGCAGGTGAAAAAACAGAGCTGCAGGGCGCAGCGGCTCTGCCGCCCAGCGGCGCAGGTCGTTCACGCAGGGCTCCAGGCCGCGGCCGGTGTCCAACTGCACCTGTTCTACGTGATCCAAGTAGGCGGGCAAGGTCTTGATCGCCCGCATCAAACCACCCATCTCCAAATTGCGGCGCTCTGCCACCACATCCGCGCGCAGCAAACGAAGGAAGCCGCGCTGCATTTCCAGCGCTAGCATCTCTGCTTTATACAGCTGCAGTGCGCCTAGCGCAGTAGTGATATGGTGCGCAGCCCACAAGCAGTGCAGCAAGGGTTCCCGGCGCTGCTTGTCGCGACCGTAATCAATCAAGGCCGCCTCTGCCGCATCCAGAGATGCCAACAGCGGTGCGCGCAGTCGGCGCAGGTCAATGAGGTCAACCACCACCTGGCCGGGAGCGCTGGCGTGCAAATCAGACATTCAGAGCACTGCCTGCATCACCCGAGGCATTATCGACCCGCAAACGCGCCAGGTTTCGACCGAGCGTCGATAATGTCTGTTTTAGATTCGCCATGCTCTGCTGGCTGGCCTCAGCACCTTCGCGCAGAACACGGTTTTGCTCACGCACTTCCCCAAGAATGCCGTTCAGGCGGCGCACCGCCTCCGCTGATTGCAGCGTAGTGTTACCCAGGGAATCGACCTGCTCGAGCAGACGGGCTGCACCGTGGCCGAGGTCTTCCAGTGCCGCGTCGATACGCTCAACAAAATCCAGAATGGTAACCACGGCACCCACCGTATGCTCAAGGCTATTGAGATTTTCTGCAGACAAATTCTGCAGCATACGAACCTCAGAGGTGATCTTGCGTCCCTCTCCTTCTGCTTCGCGCAACAGGTCGCCAATGGCCTCGGCTATGCCGAGAAAAGGCCGCCCGTGCTCGCCAGCCCGCTCTGCTTCAATTCGCGTATTAATGGCGACCACAGAAATGCGCGTATTCAGTGATTGGATATATTCTGCCGCTGTGGTGACCGACTGAATCAATTCACCCTGGCGCTTGGCTGACTTGGAAGTCTCCTGCATGGATTCACGCACATCAGAAGACGCCCGCGCCATATCGGTCGCCAGTGTTTGACCGCGCGCGACCAACTGACGATGACGACCCATGGCTTCCTGTGCCTGCTGGCTTACGCCGCTCAAATCCTCCGCCGTAGGGGCTTCGCGCGACAGTGCAGACTTCACCTCTTCCAACTGACGGCCCATGTCGGCACTGGTTTCGCTGTGCACCCGGCTGCTATTACCCAAGCGATGCAGCTCCGTCGCCAGCCCCTCAAAAGGTGCCCTGAGGTCTGCCACCAACTCACGTTGGCGCGCCACGGCAGCATTGAGTTCCTCAGCGATCACCGCGGTAGCGGGCGAGGAGCTGTTCGCAGTTGCCGTCAGGTCCCCGTCGGCCAAGCGGCGTAAAGCACTGAGAACACCATCGGCAGATCCCGTCTCGCCACCCGCACTTGAGCGGGCACGCCACAACAAATACCCGGTAAAGGCCTGGGCTAACAACAACACCCCCAGCAAAACGAGCAAGACGGTTTGACTCGTAATAAAGAATCCTCAACAGGGGCAGCGGGCGATGCGCTGGTATCGGCGAGCGCACCACTGGCAGTCAGAAGGGTGCAATCCAGCAAACCCAGAAAACGTTCGCCTTGCCAAAAACCGCCGTCGCAACAGTCTGCAAATAACCCGGCAAGGGGCATATTGGCTGTCCGCTGGGCGAGCGGCAGAGCAATATTGCCGTGTACATGGCTCAAGGTGAGGCCCACATGGAACCCGGGCTGACGAACCACCAAACAATATTCACGCCGGCGCCCGGGCGCAAGACGCTCGCCAAATAGCGTATCGCCGCACAGTATCGGCAGCAGGCCACCTTGATAGGCGGCAACACCCAGCACCCAGTTGCGGGTGCCTGGAATGCGTGTGAGCGGCGGCAAAGCGATAATGGTTTCCATATCGCGGTGTGCCATCACTAAAGGTACCCCCGCAATGCCAATCGAGGCACCACGCCAAGTGGGCTCTTCCACCACGGCTGCGGGCAAGGCGACAGCCGCATGAGCATAGCGTGACTGCAAGTCGCTTAGGGCGGAAAAGGCCTGCGACATGTCAGCCCGCCTCGTGGGCCCGGGTATGCTCATGAATCAGCTGACGCAGCACCGCGTCAGGCGGGATTTTGCTGACGTGGGCATTGGCACCGCGTGCCTGGCCGCGAGCGATATCGAAGATGCCATCAGAGGAAGACAGCAGCACCACCGGCAGGTCGCGGGTGTCTTCCGCGTGCCGAATCAGGCTACAAGTCTGGTAACCATCCAACTCGGGCATGGTGATATCGAGAAAAACAATATCCGGCTTGAAGCGTCGCAACAGGGCCAAACCCTGATAGCCATCCTCAGCCGTTTCAACCTCACAGCCCATCTGCTTGAGCGTGTGTGACATCATCATGCGAATGGTTTTGGCGTCGTCGATGATTGCCACGCGAATGCCGCTGACATCTTGAATCTCAGTGTGATCGAGCATAGCTAATTCCGTATGTGGCTGCGCGTGACAGTATTTTAGTAGTGGCTCCGCCACTGCAAGCACTAATTTAGCTTTTTTCGCTAAATGGCGCAGCTCGCGGAGGTTTCCCGGAAAAGGGCACCGCGAAACGGCTCCAGACGCCCCGCCTGAAAATTCTCCCACCCGCACACACTGAACTGCTGCTTCAGTGTCAGACAAGGCTGAAACATCAGACCCGCATCGTAACTGGAAGGAGGGGTGGAAAACTGCTCAGTTACGCGGCTTGGCGTCACCGCGGTTACGAAACTCGCGGCACTCAACAGGCGCCCGCGTATCGGGGCGGCAGCCCGTGCACGTTTGCAAAATGCGCGCGACGTAGGCTTTTCCGATACCACGCGCGCCTGCGATCGCAACCGGCGTGTCAGTATGGGCGAGGAAGCCGACCTGGTCGACAGAGCCCTCCATATTGTCGAGGACATAGCCATCCAGGGTATCGCTCCGCCGCGGCAAACATGCTTACCCGCACTTGGAGTCGGCGCAGCTCAGGCAGGTCATACAGCCATCCATCAGGACTACAGCCTTGGTATTGCACTTGAAACACAGGCTCGCACTGGGCGGAAACGGGGATTCTTCAGCAACAGGTTCGTCGCTGGAGGCAGTGGCGGGGCTATCTGCCATGTGCTCGCGACGCTTCTCCTCGATAAACTTTTTCTGATGTTCGTCCAGCTTACTGTCTATCAAGCCGATGTGCTTCATGTGGTCTTCAATGGCGTAGCCGATTTCAGCCACGATTGATGGCATAAACACACCACCTTTCTTGAAATAGCCACCGCGCGGGTCAAATACGGCTTTCAACTCTTCCACCAGAAAAGTGGCATCGCCGCCCTTGCGGAACACCGCAGAAATCAGCCGCGTGAGCGCCACCACCCATTGAAAGTGCTCCATATTCTTGGAGTTGATAAACACTTCAAACGGCCGCCGCAGCTCGTGTTCCGTACCCTCATTGAGGATTACGTCGTTTACGGTAATGTAGAGCGCGTGCTCAGACATCGGGGTTTTGACCTTGTAGGTTGACCCCACCAAACGCTCCGGGCGCTGCAATGCCTCGTGCATGTGCACCACGTTGCTGATGGGCGCCGCGGGAGCCTCGTTGGTGACCGGCTGCCCAGCCGCGCCCTTGGGCACCACTTTATAGCTGACTATTTTGCTGCTGATTTTGACCGTCATTGCTGTCTCCCGGCTTAAAACTTACCGTAATAACCTTCTTTCATGGCATCAAACAGGTTGGCGGCCGTGTGCATTTCACCGTCATATTCCACCTGCTCGTTACCTTTCAATTGCACTGTGGAGCCGTCCTCAAGCGTGAACTCGTAAAGCGTGTTTTCGAGGTCTTGCTCCTTCACCAGCACGCCCTGGAACGCCTCCGGGTTAAAGCGGAACGTAGTGCAGCCCTTGAGGCCGGTGCTGTGTGCGTACAGGTAGATATCCTTGAAGTCTTCAAAGGGGTAATCCGTGGGCACGTTGGCGGTCTTGGAGATGGAGGAGTCCACCCACTTTTGCGCCGCCGCCTGAATATCCACATGCTGCTTCGGCGTAACTGCATCGGCCACGATGAAGTAGTCCGGCAGCTTTTCTTCCTCGTTCTCGGTGTAGGGCATGGCGCGCGGATTGATCAAGCTGCGGTAGGCAAGCAGCTCAAAAGAGAACACGTCGACCTTTTCCTTGGTTTTGCGGCCCGAGCGAATCACGTTGCGCGCATAGTGATGCGCGAAGCTGGGCTCAATACCATTGCTTGCGTTGTTCGCCAACGACAGCGAAATGGTGCCCGTTGGGGCAATCGAAGAGTGGTGCGTAAAGCGTGCGCCGTGTTCGGCGATGCGCTCCACCAGCTCTGGCGCCGCCTCGGCGACGCGTTGCATATAGCGGCTGTAGCGAGCGAGCAACACACGCCCCGGCAGCTGATCACCGACACTAATCCCGTCGTGCACCATTTCCGGCCTGGCGGCCAACATCTCCGGCGTCACCTCAAACAGGTCGTTCATAATCGGTGCCGGGCCTTTCTCCTCGGCCAACGCAATGCCCTGCTGCCAACCCACCAGCGCCATTTCCCGCGCCACTTCCTCGGTGAAAGTGAGAGAACCCTCGTCACCGTAGCACATGCCCAACATGGTGATCGTTGACCCCAGGCCGAGGAAGCCCATACCGTGGCGACGCTTATAGGCGATCTCATGGCGTTGCTGCGCCAGTGGCAAGCCGTTAATTTCCACCACGTTGTCGAGCATGCGGGTAAATACGCCCACCACGTCCCGGTAGCGATCCCAATCGAAACGGGCTTCGGGGGTGAACGGGTCCAGCACCAGACGGGTGAGGTTGATGGATCCGAGCAGGCAGCTGCCGTAGGGGGGGAGGGGTTGTTCTCCGCAAGGATTCGTAGCACGAATATCTTCCAGCCACCAGTTGTTGTTCATCTGGTTCACGCGGTCGATCAGGATGAACCCGGGCTCAGCGAAATCGTAGGTTGAAGCCATGATCATGTCCCACAAACGGCGTGCGGGAACGGTTTTGTAGATACGGCAGGCGAGTTCGCCCCGGTCGTTGCTGACATAGCCCTGGGTGACCGGGAAATGCCGCCACACTATGCTGCTGTCGTTCTCCAGGTCGAGGCCTGAGCCTTCCACCTCCTTGGCCGTCATCGGGAAGCTCAAGTTCCAATCCGCCTCGTTCTTCACCGCTTCAATGAATTCATCGGTAATCAGCAGGCTCAAGTTGAACTGACGCAGGCGGCCGTCTTCGCGCTTGGCGCGAATAAAATCCATGACGTCCGGGTGATGGATATCGAAAGTGCCCATCTGCGCACCACGGCGGCCACCGGCAGAAGACACGGTAAAGCACATGCGGTCATAGATATCCATAAACGACAGTGGCCCTGAGGTATACGCTCCGGCGCCGCTGACGTAAGCGCCGCGTGGCCGCAGAGTAGAAAACTCATAACCAATGCCACAGCCCGCTTTCAGCGTCATACCCGCTTCGTGGTTCTTCTGCAGAATATCGTCCATGGAATCAGTAATGTTGCCCGAAACCGTGCAGTTAATGGTGGACGTGGCTGGCTTGTAGGCCTCGGCACCGGCATTGGAAATAATGCGCCCCGCCGGCAACGCGCCGTTCTGCAAGGCCCAGAGGAAGCGCTGGTACCACTGTTTGCGCGCGGCATCCGTGTCTTCGACATCAGATAAGGCGCGGGCTATCCGTTTCAAGGTATCGGCAATGTCTTTATCTACCGGTTCGCCATTGCGATCCTGCAGGCGGTATTTTTTATCCCAAATGTCCAGCGATGCGTCCTGTAGCTTGATATCTACCACCGCATGCAATGCCTTGACGACTTCTCCCATCACCCTCTTCCCCGTTTATGCTGACAGCGCTGCTAGTGTGCGGGAAGCCGCCACGCCAAACAACCATATGGGGGGGTATTTTTTTCAGTAATACACCAGATGTAGTGTTGTGTTCCTGGAGCAAAGTGGCCGGAAATAACCCGGTTTTGTTGGGAGAGTCCACGGATTGCGCGGTCCACGCCATGACTGAGGTCAAGAAAAACGCCACGGACCTGTCAGCAGTGTTTTTCCACAAGAATGGTTCACAGGGCCACCCCGATCCCTGATTTTCGGGATCAGATACCGCTGTTTGGCTTTAGCAAGGTGCCTTTGTCACCCATGATCGAACCCGGTAACCATGGGCAGCATAACGGAGGCAAGTGTGGGTTTAGCAGGCAAGGCAGCGATTGTAGGTTGCGCGCAGTACCGCCCGGAGAAAAACGCAACGGCTTTGCAGAAACCGTCGACCTGGGTGGCACCAGCGCAGTGGCGATGGCTTGGCGTGCGGCTGCGGTGAACAGCTGGACTTCAAGTCTCCGAGCTACGCCCGGGACATGACGGCAACCCCCATTGCCCGCGCAGCGCAACGTCATCACGAAAACAACAAGCTTCCTTGTAAAGGCCCCGAGCTAAGCAGGCCCCGCTGGCCTGTCTCGAGCAAACCGCCACTCACCACCCGGCAGCACACACCGCCACGCCAATCCGTCGCCAGAGCGGCCTGCAGGCCGAGGTGGGCGGCGTCCATACGACGGCAGGGGTCAGTTTCACGCGTAACCTCCAATGTCAGGCTACCAAACTGCAGCAACTTGCCGACAGATTCTGGCCCAAACTCAATGCCACTCACCAGAATATTCGCACGACGCAGTGTCCACGGCAGTTCTTCCCCCAGTTCTGCACAGGCCAAACGCCAGCTCTCCCGGCTCAACACCGTTACCTGACGTTTTCCAGGACGGCCTCGGGCATCGGATTCCACGCCGCCCTGTACGGTCACCGACGCTGACGGCAAAACCTCCATCGCGGCGCGGGAGCGGGCCCGAACGGCAATACCGCAGACTTCAATGGGGGGCTGGGCTGTCGTAGGCATACTGCTTAGCGCTCCGCTTCTGCTCGTGTTCGGCCCTTATTTAGCGCCAATTTACCCCTGAACACGAGCCAGGGTTCCGTCGTCGCCACCTGCTCTTGGCTTTCCACAATGCGCACGACGCATTCATCGAAGGCTACGAAATCTGCGGGCGTAAAGGGCTGCGCTGTCACCCCTTGCCACGCACAGCATCGAGATACTCACAGACCGTGACTAAACCCTGTACCCGTTGGACCTGCTTTCATAGCCAAGCTCAGTGTCATGCATATGCGGACCGTTATACGTAAACCGTCCAAAAGCAAACAGGAGGGGTGAGTAGAGCAGAGCCTGAACAACTCTGCTTTTCTGCCCTGTTGGTCTAGACGTCCAGGTTGGCTACCGACAGCGCGTTCTTCTCAATAAATTCCCGACGGGGTTCAACGTGGTCGCCCATCAGCGTGGTGAAAATCTGGTCGGCAGTGATTGCGTCCTCGATCGTCACCTGCAGCATGCGCCGCACTTCGGGGTCCATCGTCGTCTCCCAGAGCTGCTCGGGGTTCATTTCACCCAAGCCCTTGTAGCGCTGAATGTTGTAGCCTTTGCGAGCTTCTGCCATCAGCCAAGTGAGGCCGGTCTCAAAACTGCGTGTGGGCAGGGTTTTATCGCCGCGCTGGAAGTAACCGTCCTCATCGATCAGCGTGTTCAGGGTTTCACCCAGCGCAATTAGGCTGCGGTACTCAGCGGATGAAAAGAACTCGTGACGGTACTCTGTTTCGGTTTCTACTCCGTGGGCCAAAAGAGTGACCACCGGATAGTAAGACTGTCGCTCGTTATCCCGGCGTACTGTCACCGTATAGTGGGCACCCTTGGGCGCCACAGTTAGTAAGCATTCACTAAGCTGTTCCGCGAAAGCAATCACTGCGGCTTCGTCTGGCATTTGTTCGGGCAACAAGCTTGCGCCATACACCATCTGCCAAAGCACTGGTGGCGCGTACAGCCGGCCCAACCTGTGAATTGTGGCCGCTACCTTGCGGAAGCTGGTGACAAGCTCTTCAAGGCCGGAACCGGTAATCGGTGGGGCTTCCGGATTCACGACAATAGCCGCATTTTCTAACGCACCCTGTGTTAAATATTGGTTCAAAGCTTCGTCATCTTTCAGGTACTGACCCTGTTTACCCCGGGAAATTTTGTACAGGGGAGGCTGGGCAATATAGATATGGCCACGCTCAATCAGTTCACGCATTTGGCGGAAAAAGAAGGTGAGCAGGAGGGTACGAATATGCGAGCCATCGACGTCGGCGTCGGTCATGATAATGATGCTGTGGTAGCGTAACTTCTCCGGATTGAACTCGTCTTTGCCAATCCCACAACCCAGGGCTGTGACGATAGTGCCCACTTCCACTGATGCGAGCATTTTGTCGAAGCGCGCTTTCTCAACGTTAAGAATCTTGCCCTTGAGCGGTAGGATCGCCTGAAACTTGCGGTTACGCCCCTGCTTAGCAGAGCCCCCGGCCGAATCACCCTCCACGAGATAGATTTCTGACAGCGCCGGATCTTTCTCCTGGCAGTCTGCAAGCTTGCCAGGTAGACCGGCGATATCCAAAGCGCCCTTGCGCCGCGTCATCTCGCGGGCTTTACGAGCCGCCTCCCGCGCACGCGCGGCGTCCAGCATTTTGCCCACAACAGCCCGAGCTTCACCTGGATTTTCCAGCAGATAGTCGTTGAATTGCGCATTCATGGCTTGCTCAACCGCGGTCTTAACCTCCGACGACACCAGTTTGTCCTTGGTCTGTGAGGAGAACTTGGGGTCCGGCACCTTCACGGAAATTACAGCCGTCAAACCTTCACGTGCATCATCCCCGGTGGTCGAGACCTTGGCCTTCTTGGCCATGCCCTCACGGTCGATATACGCGTTCAGGCTCCGCGTCAGCGCAGCACGGAACCCGGCCAAGTGGGCACCGCCATCGCGCTGAGGGATGTTGTTGGTGTAACAAAAAATGTTTTCTGCGAACGAATCGTTCCACTGCAGCGCCACCTCAACACCGATACCATCATCCATATCGACCTGAAAGTGGAAAGGCTTATTCACCGGCGTCTTGTTGTGGTTCAGGTAGTCAACAAATGCACGCAACCCGCCATCGTACTGGTAGTTCTCCTCACGGCCAGAACGCTCATCTTTCAAGCGAATATTCACGCCGGAGTTGAGGAACGCCAGCTCACGCAGGCGCTTCGCCAACTGGTCAAAATGGAACAGTATATTGGTGAAGGTGTCGCCGGAAGGGTGGAACCGCACCGAGGTTCCTGTGCCTTGGGTTTCGCCAATGATAGCCAAGGGTGCCTGCGGGACGCCGTGGTGGTAGACCTGCTCATACCGCTTGCCTTCGCGCCTGATAGTCAGCACGAGCTCTCGCGACAGGGCATTTACGACGGAAACACCCACACCGTGCAGGCCACCAGATACTTTATAGGTGTTATCGTCAAACTTACCGCCCGCGTGCAGCACCGTCATGATGACTTCAGCCGCAGAAACGCCTTCCTCGTGCATTTCTGTTGGAATACCACGCCCATCATCACCGACAGTAACGGATTCATCGGGGTGAATGACAATGTCCACACGGCTGCAATGGCCAGCCAAGGCCTCATCGATAGAGTTATCCACGAGCTCAAAGACCATATGATGCAAGCCAGTGCCGTCATCAGTATCGCCAATGTACATGCCTGGGCGCTTGCGGACCGCATCAAGGCCCTTCAAGACCTTGATACTGGAGGAATCGTAGCTCTGCTCGTTGTCACTCATTGGATAATTCTCACTTTCTATCTGCTACCAGCATGCTTTTGCAGTACCGGATCATAGTTTCCCAACCGCTAGCGGGAGTAGGGGCCGCTGCCGCCGCCAATTATACCGCGCCATTTACTGCGCAGAGGCGGGCGGCTGCTGTGCAACCTGCCCTTGTTCCACGTGGAACATCACTGGCGTCACCTCGCTGGGCCACATCCCAGAAAGGTCGCCAGCGTCAACACAGGTAATAAACACCTGCGCCTGCAGCGCAGTAAGCGCCTCACACACTTGCTTACAATGCTGCGCATCGAGCTCAGAGGGTAAATCGTCTACCAAGTAAACACACCCTCTGGGCTGCGACTCGGACATAATCTGCCCCTGCGCCAGCTTTAACCCACACACCACCAGCTTTTGCTGGCCACGAGACAGCGTTTCCGCAGCCGAATAACCCCCCACCGTAACACGAAGATCCGCACGCTGGGGGCCAACATGAGTATATCCCTGCTCACAATCGGCCGGTTCACTCACATCGAGTGCAGCGGCATAATCCAAGGCCTTATCCCATCCTTTGCGATAGCGGAGTTCAAGCCCCAACAAAGCTGGAGACAAGTCTGCCATAATCGCGCGAAACCGAGGTGCGAGGGCTTCAAAATAAGCCTGCCGAAACAGGTGTATTCGCTCTCCCGCCGCAGCCAAATCGCGCGTCCATACCGCAAGTTCTCGATTTTCAAGTTTACCACGGCGCAACAGCTTGTTCCGCTGTTTTACACACCGCTGGAATCGTTGCCACTCGGAGAAAAAGCGTTGTTCCACGTGGAACACACCCCAATTCAAAAACTGTCGCCGCGCTGCGGGGCTACCCGTCAGTAAATCAAAAGACGCTGCGTTAAGGACCTGTAAGGGCAGATGTGCCACCAACTCCGCTACTGAGCGGACTTTTTCACCGGCTAACTTGATCAACACATCACCACCCAGTTCGCGCTGCACAGCAACCGCTGCACGCTGCCCAGGCGCGGAAAAGTCCGTCAGACCATAAACGGTGCAGCGTTGTTCGCCATGTGCGATGAACGTACGGGGGGTACCGGTTCTAAAGCTTCTGGACATTCCGAGCATATGAACCGCTTCAAGAATGCTGGTTTTTCCGCTGCCGTTGGGGCCAAAAAAAATATTCACCTGACCAAGGTCGCTGATGGCGACCCGGGACAGATTACGAATGTGGTGTATCTGAAGTTGAGTTAACAAAAACTGCTTTTACAACCGCATTGGCATAACAACGTAGAGCGAATCTCCGTCCTCTGACTCTTCCAGCAAAGCGCTGCTGTTGGGGTCAGACAGCGAAAGCTTAACTTGGTCACCGCTCAATACGCCAAGCACGTCCAAGAGATAACCCACGTTGAAGCCAATCTCTACCGAGTCACCTTGATAATCAACCGAGACTTGCTCCTCCGCCTGCTCTTGCTCCGGGTTGTTCGCCACGATTTCGATGACTTCCGTGGCAACTTTCAAGCGCACCCCACGGTACTTCTCATTGGAGAGGATAGCCGTGCGCGTAAAGGCCTGCCGCAGATCCAAGCGGGAACCAAATACAATCTTGTCGGCCGCACGTGGCAACACCCGCTCGTAATCCGGAAACTTGCCGTCCACTAACTTGGATGTAAAGGTGAAGCCCTCTGTCGTGGCGCGCAAATGATTACTTCCCAACACCACCACGATATCCTTATCCTCTTCCAGCAGCAGCCGAGACAGCTCAAGTACGCCTTTGCGTGGCAGGATCACCTGAGTGTCTTCTCCCACCGGCACCGGGGATGCAAGTGTGCACATCGCCAGCCGATGACCATCGGTTGCCACCACCCGCAGCCGTCCGGCTTTGAGCTCCAAGAGCATCCCGTTCAAGTAATACCGCACATCCTGCTGCGCCATAGCAAACGCTGTGCGGTCAATAAGACGCCGCAGCTGCCCTTGCTTGATAGTGAACTGGTGTGCGCCTACACCTTCCTCCACCGCAGGAAAGTCGCGGGCGGGAAGTGTGGATAGCGTAAACCGGCTGCGCCCAGAACGCACCGTCACCTTGCTGTCTTCCACAGTGAATTGTATGTCACTGCCTTCCGGCAAAGACTTGCAGATATCTACCAACTTGCGAGCTGGCACCGTGACTTCTCCCGGCGCAGTCACCGGAGCCGCAAGTGCAACGCGGCCGACCAGCTCCACTTCCAGATCGGTGCCTGTCAACGACAGCTGGTCGCCTTCGAGCACCATCAGTACGTTGGACAGAATAGGCAGGGTCTGGCGCCTTTCAACAACGCCCGCAACCAGATTAAGCGGCTTCAGCAATGCATCCCGTGAAATCGAGAACTTCATAAATCCAGATTCCTTCCGTACGCGCCTACGTCGTCAGTGAGCGCAGCAAGTTTTTGTAATCTTCCCGAATATCCGAGTTAGTTTCGCGAAGTTCTTTTATTTTACGGCATGCATGCAAGACTGTCGTGTGATCTCTTCCGCCAAAACTGTCACCAATTTCGGGCAAGCTATGATTGGTCAGCTCCTTGGACAAAGCCATTGCCATTTGCCGCGGCCTTGCAACCGAGCGGCTGCGCCGCCGAGACATGAGATCGGCCACTTTAATCTTGTAATACTCAGCGACCGTCCGCTGAATATTGTCCATACTCACCTGCTTGTCTTGCAGCGCCAGCAAATCCTTGAGGCTTTCCTTAACCAGATCCACATCTACAGGCCTTCCGGTGAAGTTAGCGCTCGCTATCACTCTTTTCAGCGCACCTTCTAGCTCTCGTACATTGCTGCGAATACGCTGTGCAATGAAGAAGGCTGCATCAGGTGGCAATGCAATACGCGACTGGGCCGCCTTGTTCATCAAAATGGCTACCCGTGTCTCCAGCTCCGGTGGTTCAACCGCCACCGTTAAACCCCAACCAAACCGCGACTTCAGCCGTTCTTCAAGGCCGTCGATCTCTTTGGGATAACGGTCACAGGTGAGAATCATCTGTTGGCCGCCTTCGAGTAGCGCATTAAACGTGTGAAAGAACTCTTCCTGCGAACGATCTTTTTTAGCAAAAAACTGGATGTCATCGATCAGCAGCGCGTCAACCGACCGGTAATAACGCTTAAAATCGCTAATTGCATTTAACTGCAAAGCCTTAACCATATCAGCGACAAAACGTTCAGAGTGCAGATACACCACTTTTGCTTCCGGGTTCTGGTGTTTCAGCGCATTCCCCACCGCGTGCATCAGGTGCGTTTTACCCAAACCGACACCCCCGTACAAAAACAGTGGGTTGTAGGCTTCACCTGGGTTTTCCGCAACCTGCCGTGCCGCCGCAAGGGCAAGCTGGTTCGACTTACCCTCCACAAAATTATCAAAAGTATAAGTATCAACCAGGTTTGGTTGTTGGGCCTCGTCAGGGCCTGCGCGATTACGGATAAACGGGGCCGCAATACCGAAGTGCTGCCGGGGCTGGGCCACGTCCTTTATCGGCAAACCTGCCGACGGAACCGGCACACCTACACTGCGCAAAGCCGGCGCGCTGAAGCCGTTCATTGCGTAACCCGAAACAGCAGGAGCCGGCGAACTGCCGCCGCTTACCGCCGCACCTTGCACTCGCTTTGCTGGCTGCTCCTGCGACACCTGACGGCTCTGGCCAATCTCCAACGCCAGGCGTGGCACGTCAGAACTCGCCAACTGCTGCAACAACTCACGAATACGTGGCGCGAACTTGTCGCTGACAAAATCCTTGATAAACCGGTTTGGCGCGAACAGCGTCAGTTGCTGCGCGTTCTGGGTAGACTGCAACGGGCGGATCCACGTATTGAATTGCTGGCTGGGCAGCTCGTCCTGAAGACGACTGATACACTGCTGCCATAGGATATCTGGCAAAACTTTCCCCTTGAGGGGCCCTAAACAGGCCTCCACGACTGCGATTACGCGAGATACGCGGCAAAAAACCGCAATCCTCACACCCGGGCTTTTGCATCCCGATGCTGCAATAATAACCTCCATTCAGCGAGTTATCCACACCTAAACGGGATTTTTTTAACAGTCAATAGTCTATATTTATCAATATGTTATATTTAAATTGAGCAATTAATAAGCAGCTGCCTCCCGGGCCTTCTGTGAACACATGGTCTGTGTATAACCTGTTAATATCTTTGGGGCAAGATGTGTGCTGTTCCGCCCAAGGCGCGTCACCGCTGGTTTTCATCATTCGCCGAGCCTGAGCTACGGCGCCCCCATCTGCGCCAACTGCTGAAAAAAAATAAGCTACCCCCAAACATTGAATTACCGGTGGGCTTTCTCTAGAATACCCAACCTTTTTGCGGCCCGGTGCTGACGTCCTTACTGCGCTGAAAGATGCGACAAAGTTAACTGAAGTATCAGCCTTCTATTTATTACCTCCTCTTTGGAACAGTGTTATGAAAAGAACATTCCAGCCCAGCGTCCTGAAGCGCGCGCGCACCCACGGCTTTCGTGCACGTATGGCCACGAAGGGCGGCCGCTTGGTACTCGCTCGTCGTCGCGCAAAAGGACGCAAGCGCCTTTCTGCCTAATGCAGGAGAGCCTTTGTGGGCGCAGTCGCTAAGTGCGAGCACAGTGCTGCCAGTTTTGGCAAGTACCGGCGACTGCTGACCGCCGCCGACTACAAAGTCGTTTTCGACGGTGCCACAGTGAAATCATCTCACCGAAACCTGCTGATACTGGCGCGTCCGGGAGAAGGCCGTCATACACGGCTGGGATTGGTTATCGCCAAAAAAAATGTCGGCAAAGCGGTGCAGCGCAATCGTATCAAACGCATCGTTCGGGAATCGTTCAGGCAACTTCCTGAAACCTCTATACCTCTCGACGTGGTATTCTTGGCCCGTCGAGGCATTGATGATTTAGACAATGCTTCACTGTTCACCACGCTAGGAGAACAATGGCAAAAGCTATCCAGACACGCCTCCAGCACCCCTCAGGGGAACGTTCCCTGATGCGCAAAATTTTTATCGCTTTTATTACCGTGTACCGGTACGCCATTAGTCCATTCCTGGGAAATCACTGCCGGTTCTACCCGAGCTGTTCACACTACGCTCAAGAAGCCATCGATTTGCACGGCGTAGCGCGAGGGTCTTACCTTACGCTGCGTCGGCTTGGCAAATGCCACCCCTGGCATGAGGGCGGCGCCGACCCGGTTCCCCCCTGCAAGCACACTCACTGACGAAGCTGACACCTGATATGGATTTCCAACGTACCTTGCTGATTGGCGCGATCGCGCTTCTTTCGTTCATGTTGCTAACCGAGTGGGTTACCTTCAAGGACGCCAAGACCACCGCCAGCCAACCGGTTGCCAGCCGGCTTATCAGCGCCGAACCCGGTGGGCTCCCACCGCCTGTCGATGAATTACCCGATGCTGTTTCGGCGAGCGCCAATTCCAACAATGAAGACCTGCCGCAGGCACCCACCAGCGCCGACGAACCTGCAACAGCCGCACCGGTCATCAGCAACAATCCAGCCAGTGCGGTTATCACGGTACACACGGATGTTTTACAGGTCGCCATTGATTTGCGCGGGGGAGATATCGTTGAACTGGCATTACCCGAACACCTGGAAAACATTGATAAACCCAATCAACCCTTCGTACTTCTTGAACAGAATGAGCGGCGCGTCTATGTCGCGCAAAGTGGCCTGATCGGTACTAATGGCCTCGATAACGAATCGCGTGCCCAGTTCAACGCAGCACAAACACGCTACGAACTCGCAGACGGCGCTGACAGCCTCAATGTAGACCTGCTCTGGCAAAACGATGCGGGGCTCAGTGTGACCAAACGATTCACGCTGCGTCGCGGCGACTACCTACTGACGGTAAGCTATATCGTTAACAATCAAACCGACACGCGATGGCAGGGCAATCTGTTTGGGCAAATCAAACGCGATGGCAGCAAGCCTTCTACGGTTGATTCCAGCGGCATGGGCCTGCAGCCCTTCCTTGGGGCTGCCATTACACAGCCCGATGAGCGCTTCACCAAGTTCAGCTTCAAAGATATGCAGGAAGAACCCTTCCGAGAACAGCTTCCCGGCGGATGGATCGCCATGATCCAACACTACTTTCTCAGTGCCTGGATTCCCGCTCTAGAGCAAAGCCATACCTATAGCACACGCGTAACGTCTTCAGGCTTTAACATCGCAGGCTTCACCAGCCCGGCGCTTGTGGTCGACCCCGGTCAACAAGGCACGGTTAGTGCGGGTTTTTACGCAGGCCCCAAGGACCAGTACCGGCTGGCGGAAATCTCCCCTTACCTTGACCTGAGTGTCGACTATGGCTGGCTGTGGTGGATTGCACAGCCCCTGTTTTGGCTGCTGATTAAAATACACGGCTTTGTCGGCAACTGGGGGGTGGCAATCATTCTCCTCACGGTGCTAATCAAGACTGTGTTTTTCAAACTGTCTGCTACCAGCTACCGCTCCATGGCGAACATGCGCCGGGTAGCACCCAAAATGCAAGATATTCGCGAACAATACGCCGAAGACAAGGCCAAGCAAAGTCAGGCCATGATGGAGTTGTACAAGAAAGAAAAAATCAACCCTATGGGGGGTTGCTTACCGGTGCTAGTGCAAATGCCGGTGTTTATTTCGCTCTACTGGGTACTCATGGAAAGCGTTGAGCTGCGCCACTCTCCGTTCTTTCTGTGGATCGAAGATTTATCTGTGATGGATCCCTTCTTCGTGCTACCGCTATTAATGGGCGCCAGCATGTGGTTTATGCAAAAGCTGAACCCACCACCGCCCGACCCGATGCAAGCCAAGATCATGCAGTGGCTGCCAGTGATATTCACGTTCTTCTTCCTGTGGTTCCCGGCTGGACTGGTACTGTATTGGGTTGTGAACAACCTGCTGTCTATGGCCCAGCAGTACGTCATCACGCGGCAGATCGAAAACTCAGACGCAAAAGCCAAAGCCTGACAGGGACTGTGTTTTAGCCGGGGAGTTGCCTGTTGATACTGGTGCAGTGACTACCATGAACACCGAAACAGATACCATCGCCGCCATAGCGACTGCACCCGGCCGTGGCGGCATTGGTATTGTGCGTTTGTCGGGCCCGGATGCACAGCGCATTGCACAGCGCATTTGCGGTAAATCACTTACGCCACGTCATGCGCATTTCAGTACCTTTCGCGATAGCGGTGAAGAATCCATAGACAGCGGCATCGCCCTGTATTTTCCCTCGCCCCACTCTTTTACCGGCGAAGACGTCGTTGAGCTGCAGGGCCACGGCGGCCCGGTAATTATGGACCTGCTGATGGCAGCCTGCCTGAACGCCGGCGCACGACAGGCACAGCCCGGTGAATTCTCTGAGCGTGCCTACCTGAACGACAAGCTAGATCTTGCCCAGGCAGAAGCCATAGCAGACCTGATTAACAGCACAACCGCGCAAGCCGCAAGGAATGCGCACCGTTCTCTGCAGGGCGCTTTCTCTACTGAAATAAAGTCACTTATTAATGCCGTCACACGGTTACGGATCTACGTAGAAGCCGCCATAGACTTTCCCGAAGAGGAGATCGATTTTCTCGCTGACGGCCACGTCGCAAACGCACTAATAGCGCTACAAACCCAACTCTCTTCAGTTATGGCTTCTGCACAACAAGGTAGCTTGCTGCGCGAGGGTATGAAAGTGGTTCTCGCTGGGCAACCGAATGCTGGGAAATCCAGCCTGTTGAATGCTCTTGCCGGACAAAACAGTGCCATCGTCACCGCGGTAGCCGGCACTACCCGTGACGTACTGCGAGAGCACATTCAAATTGATGGTATGCCACTGCACATAGTGGATACCGCTGGTTTACGCGACAGTGATGACGCCGTCGAAAAAGAGGGCATTCGCCGTGCACGTGAGGAAATCGCCAGTGCCGATCGCATCTTGTTAGTCATGGACATGACGGACCAGAGCCCACCGCCGGCAAACCTCTGGCCGGGCTATCCCGCAAGCACCATTCCCGTCACAATAATCCACAATAAGTGCGATCTGGCCGGCCAACTACCTGCGCTGACAGGCAGTAACAGTGAAACTGAAAGTCCTGTGACGGTACGACTTTGCGCTCGCTCTGGCGAGGGGATTACATTACTGCGTGAGCATCTCAAGGAGTGTATGGGTTTTAGCGGTGCCTCAAGTGATACCTTCAGTGCCCGACGGCGTCACTTGGAAGCGTTGCGAAACGCAGAAGAACACCTCAAGAATGGCCGACAACAGCTCGAAGAGGCAGGAGCCGGCGAGTTGCTAGCCGAGGACCTGAAACAATGCCACGACGCTTTAGGCCAGATTACCGGAAAAATGAGCAGTGATGCACTGCTTGGTGAAATTTTCTCAAGCTTCTGTATCGGCAAATAAACCGCAAGCCAGAAGATAAACACAGAGTATCCACTGGTCATACAGCTGCCGTACATAACAAGACTACGTTGGCATAACTCTGTGGACAGTTCATGTTTAAAGTTGTGACTGAATGGGGGTAACCCACACATCACACAAGCCGTTAAATTTCAGGTCAGTTTTAGTCCCCAGCGCATACACAGTGAAACCACGCCAGGAACAGCGTTTTAACCGGTGGTTATCATTCTCCTATCCCATTGAAAATTATAGAAATAAACTACTTTCCCACAGAAAGGTGTCTGCTATTCAATAACAGTATTAGTTCTATAATTTTATTCTATAAAACACTATATTAACTACTTAAGACTTATCCGTTGAATA